>Ga0075467_10000028_pt1 | contig 85482 bp, 84 predicted proteins | sample DEB08_DNA_9_FD_75067 | JGI IMG/M metagenome (GOLD analysis project Ga0075467, IMG submission 75067) | Aqueous microbial communities from the Delaware River and Bay under freshwater to marine salinity gradient to study organic matter... | ecosystem: Environmental > Aquatic > Marine > Coastal ... | reverse complement strand
TCGGCGGACCGGCCGATCCCGATTTTGTCGACTGGCTGATGATCGACCGGTTCGAGGGCCGTGAATATGATATAGGTATCTGCCGCCACTGGCTCGACCCCACCATCCCGGTCACCGAGGTCGTCACCAAACCGGCCCATGGCATCATGATCACGTCGGCGACGCTGAAAGGCGGCGGCGGCTGGGAAACAGCCAGGGCGCTAAGCGGCGCCGTGCATCTGGATCATGCACCCCGGGAATTCGAGGTAGCCAGTCCGTTTGACTATCCCAACCAGGCCAAGGTGATCATCGTCACCGATGTGAAGCGCGGCGACATGGCAGGACTGGCCGGCGCCTATGCGCAGCTGATCGAGGCATCCGGCGGCGGCACGCTCGGCCTGTTCACCGCGATCCGCCGCCTGCGCACCGTCTATGCCCGGATCGCCGACCGCATGGCGCAAAGTGGACTGCCGATCTATGCCCAGCATGTCGATCCGATCGACACCGGCACCCTCGTCGATATTTTCCGCGACGATCCCAAGGCGAGCCTGCTCGGCACCGATGCGCTGCGCGACGGGGTCGACGTACCCGGCCAGAGCCTGCGGCTGGTGATCATGGAGTCGGTTCCCTGGCCGCGCCCCAATATTCTCCACCGTGCGCGAAAGCTCGCAGGGGGCGGCAGCGCCTATGACGACCGGATCATCCGCGCCCGACTGGCGCAAGCCTTTGGCCGGATCATCCGCCGCGCCGATGACCATGGCCATTTCGTGATCCTCTCGTCCGCCTTTCCCTCGCGCCTGCTCTCCGCCTTCCCCGAGGGCACGCCGATCGAACGGATGCCGCTCGAACAGGCGCTGGCAGAGATCCGCAAGGCCAAATCTGAAATGCAGCAATCCGGTCTTTCAACTGAAACAAGTTTGATGCATGACGATCCGCAATGAAAAAACTCACGCTCTTGCGCCACGCCAAATCCAGCTGGGACGACCCGGTCGATCGCGACTTTGATCGCCCCCTCAACCAGAAGGGCAAACGCGCGGCAGCGGTGATGGGCCGCTTCATCCGGAGCAAGGGCCTGACCTTCGATCAAATTCTCGCCTCCCCCGCCGTGCGGGTCATCGAGACATTGGAAAATGTCGAGGAAGCCAGCGGCCTGACGATGGAACCAACCTGGGATCGCAAGATCTACCTCGCCTCTTCGGCGACCCTGCTCGACGTGCTGCGCGGCGCCAGCCCTGATGCAGACCATATTCTGATGGTCGGTCACAATCCCGGACTGGAGGACCTGATATTCGATCTGGTACCCGATGACGGCAGCTCCCCGGCCCGCGACGAGGTTGAAGCCAAATATCCGACGGCGGCGCTGGCCGAGATGACACTCGCCATCGGCAGTTGGGCGGATATCGCCGAAAAATGTGGTACGCTCGATCGCTTCACCCGGCCGCGTGATCTCGATCCGGAACTCGGCCCGAATTACGAATAGTCGTTTCGCGGAAAATTGCCGTTCCACCATCCGTCCACCCGCAAATAACCGGCATATTTCCGGATGACCCGGCGATCGCAAGATCATGCCCTGCCCGGTAGCGGGTTCATGCCATGGAAATGTTCCGACACATATGCATGACGACGCACCGTTGTCGGCTGCCGGATCGCGGGTCTCGACATTCGCTTGCGCCCGACCGCAGCCGCTGGACAAAGGATGATCGCTATCGGCAAATTTTCGGCCTGCACCCTGTTCGCCCTGCTGGCAGCGGGATCGTTGCTGGGCCTGTCACCTGCAACTGCCGCAGAAACGGATGCCCCAGCAGTCGAGGCCGAACGATGGTCGATTCTGGTCACTTATGGCGAAGACGATTGTCCCAAATCCACCGAAGGTGAAATCGTCGTGTGCGCGAACCTACCGGAAGAGGAACGCTACCGGATACCCAGAGCCGTCCGGGAAAAGGAAAAGGAAGAAGCAGCGCGCTATTCCACGTCCTGGACCGCGCAATTCCAGAATCACGAGGACGAAGCGCGGCTGGGACGACCCAATAGCTGCTCGCCAGTCGGTTCCAACGGCTTTACCGGATGCCAGGCGGCGTTTCTGCGCGACTGGTTCGCGCAGCACAATAGCGGCAGCGTTGAAAAATGAGTATCGGTCGTAGGTCGCAACCGATGGTCCCTGCCGGCAAGGCTAAGCCTGGTTCAGCGCCTGCGACAGCTGATCACGGATCGATTTGAGCTCCGCCAGGATCAGGCTCTTGTCCTCACCCCGAAGTTCCGGAAGAGGCAAGGCCGCAGGGGCGGTTTGCGGCGCATTCTCGACCATTTCCGGTCGCTTGCGCCGCGACGCCAGAAATTTGCGGGCGCCCTTGATCGTATAGCCTTCCTCATTGAGCAGGCGATTGATCATCCTGACCATCGCGACATCTTCGGGACGATAATGGCGGCGGGCTCCGGCGCGCTTCAGCGGGGTCAGCATCGTGAACTGGTCTTCCCAGTAGCGCAGGATATGAGGTTTGATGCCAAGTTCTTTCGACAGTTCTCCTATCGTTCGGAAAGCCCCTTGTTCCTTGGTCATACTCTACTCCCCCGGTTCGCCGGGTCCATTATCCGGCAGCAATAATCCGGTCACGCATCGTTTGACTGGCGCGGAAGGTTAATACCCGGCGCGGTGCAATCGGCACTTCAATCCCGGTCTTGGGATTGCGGCCGGTGCGTTCGCCCTTGTCCCGCAGGACAAAGGTCCCAAATCCCGAAATCTTGACATTTTCGCCATCGACCAGTGCCTCGATCATATGATCCAGAATCGATTCCACCATGACCGCGCTATCCGCACGCGACAGACCCACTTGCCGGTTCATCGTATCGGCAAGATCGGCGCGGGTCAGGGTGTTCGTATAGCTCATCACAAAATCTTCCATTAAGAGTTTGAAAAAACAACAAAGCCATAAAGCAGATACGCGCTTTTGTAAATGTCGACAATGAAGTTACCAGTAGATTTCAGACGACTAGCCCGATAAGCGGAAGGAATGACCGATAAACATCCACAGCCCGTCGCCCTTTCCGAACTGCTCGATCAATGCGGACCGGGCGGACCGGACCATCCCGTCGCATTGCCGCAAAGCTGGACCCAGGGGCGCACCGCCTTTGGCGGCCTGTCGGGCGCGCTGGCCTATCATGCCGCAAGCCATATCGAGTCCGACCTGCCGCCGCTGCGGTCGGCGCAAATTGCCTTCACCGGCCCGCTGTTCGGGACATTGACCGCCGAAACCGCGATGCTGCGCCGCGGCAAGAGCACGGCGTTCGTGCAGTCCGAGATTTTCGGCGACAAGGGGCTCGGCCTGCACTGCAATTTCATTTTTGCCGCACCCCGGGCGACAGAAGTGAAAATAGCGGATATCGGCGAGCCCGATTTCCCTCCTCTCCCCGAAGAAGCGGACCTGCACAGCGGCCCGCCGCAATTTTTCACCTCGAACATGGAATATGTCGGCAAGCGAATCGACACCAGCACCAAGACCAACCGGCTGACCCGCTGGATGCGGCTGAAGCAGCGCGCCGGCCTTGATCCCGTGGCGGAGATTCTGTGCATGTGCGACAGCCTGCCCCCCTCGGTCATGGGACTGCTCGACCAGAATGCGATGGTCAGCTCGATGAACTGGCAGGTCAATATCATCGCGGAAAAACTGGCCACCGACGATGGCTGGTGGCTGATCGATTCGCACACCCATCACGCCGACCATGGCGCGAGCAGCCAATATATGAGCATCTGGAACAGCCGCCGCGAACTGATGGCAACCGCGATGCAAAGCGTGGCCTATTACGCCTGATGGGACCGGGTCCGGACCAGCGACACAAGCCCAGTCTCGCCGTTATCGGCACGGGTATCGCCGGTCTGTCCGCTGCCTATCTGCTGAAGGACCGATATCGCGTCACCATTTTCGAAAGCCAGGCGCGTGCCGGCATGGGGGCGCATAGCGTCGATTATGTCCGCAACGGCATCACCCGCCGGATCGACATCCCGCTGCGGATATTCTGTCATGGCTATTATGACAATCTGATCGCGCTCTACGACCATATCGGCGTCGAAATCGTGACCAGCGACCATAGCGGCATATTCGCCGACGAGACCGGCCAGGTGCTGCTGCACTACGGCAATATCCGCTGGCGCGGGTCCCAGATTTCCTGTCTGAAGGGACGCAGCTGGCTGCGGCCCGGAGCCTGGACCATCGGCCTGCAGAGCCGGCGATTTTTTGCCCGCGCGCGACAGGACACAGGCCGGACAGACCTGTCCGCCTTGTCCTTCGGCGAATATCTGGAACAGTCCGGCGCCGGCCGGGAATTTGTCGAAACCGTCCTGCTCCCGATGATGTCGGTGACCTGCACCTGCGACTTTCAGGCGGTGCGCGCCTATCCGGCCGACATCATGCTGGAATATCTGACCTGCGGCGTCCACGAAATCGGAATCATGAGCGCTGCCAGGGGCGTCGATGATATTGTGCCGCGCATGCTGGTCGATGTGGAGCTGAGGACGAACAGTCCGATCGCCACCATCGAACCGGCGGACCGGCAGCTGCGGGTGTTGACCAGGGCAGGCGCAGAGCATCATTTCGACCAGGTGGTGGTCGCCGCCCAGGCACAGCAGGCGGCAAGCATGCTGTCCGGATTTGGCGACCGGCGGGCCTTGCTTGACCGCATTCCGTTCGAACGGTCCAGCATGAGCGTCCATACCGATCAGCAAATCCTGCCGGCGCCGGCGAAAGGTCTGTCGCCGGTCAGCTATCATGTCCCGCGCGGCAGCAACCGGGCCGAAGTGTCGGTGGACCTGAGCAAGGCGATTGCCCGCCTGTCCGGCCAGGAGGCGATATTCCAGACCTGGAACCCGATGCGCCGAATCGCCCCCAACCGGGAACTGGCCAGAGTCGATTTCACCCGGCCAACGGTGACGCGGGACAGCCGCGAGGCGGCAAGGGCGCTGCGCGAAGGCCAGGACCAGCCCGGCAACCGGCTGTGGCTGTGCGGCTCCTATATGGCCGAGAAAATCCCGCTGCTCGAGGCCGCGGTCGATTCCTCCGTGGCAGTGGCGCAACGACTGGGTGCCACCATACCCTGGCACGCCGGCGCCCCCGCTGCGGCCTGAACGATGACCGAATTTCACGATCTGGCGGAACTGGCGCTCAATCGAGACGGCCAGTCCTGGGGCAATCTGGGCCATTGGCAGACCGGCACGGATTATTCGGATGCCTGCCGCGCGCTGGCGCTGCTGCTCGCGGAAACGGCCCGGCTGGACCGGCAGTCGCTGGTCTTCGACGCCGGCTTTGGCTGCGGTGACCAGCTGCTGCTCTGGCTCTCGCATTTTCGCGTGGCCCGGGTCCGGGGCGCGAACCTGTCCCATGGCCAGACCGCCTATGCCAGGACCAAGCTGGCCCAAGCCGGCTTCCCGGACACTGCCGCTGCCCTTGTCGAGGGCGATATCAACGATCCCGAAGTCTGGCGCGCCGCGCTGGACGGGGACCAGCCGAGCCATGTTCTGGCGCTGGACTGCGCCTATCATTTTCCCAGCCGGACGGAATTTTTCCTGTCGGCACAGCAGCATCTCGCACTGGCGGGCCGGCTGGCGCTCACCGACTTCATGCTGCCGGACGGTCATGACAGCGCTTCCCTGTCCCACCGCCTGCTGCGCTGGATGCTGAAATTGTCGCATATTGCCGAAGCCAATATTGTCCAACAGGACCGCTATCGGCGCGAGCTGCAGGTATCCGGCTTCGCCGACATCCGGATCATCGATATCAGCGACCATGTCATGCCCGGCCTTGCCCGATATATTCAAGACCTGCGGCAGAACAATGTTTCGGTCAGGATCGACAGAAAGCCGGGGTGGCGCGGATTGCTCAAATATCGGGTGACCGGCCGGTTTCTGGAATGGGCCCATCGCCGCTCGATCCTGCGCTATTGCGTGATCAGCGCCACAAAAGCCGGCTGACCGGATGATCCGGGGACGGATCAAATCGCTTGCGCAACGCCGCCCTGCCCGCCATCCTGCAGCGGATCATTTGCGGCAGCGGACGATCAGGGCGGCAGCCGGACCGGCCCCGCCCGGATGAAAGGAAAATGGCAATGAGCAAAGACGATCTGCTCGAAAATTATCGCCGCGCCTATGACAACAAGGTCGGCTTTGGCCAGCGACCAGCGCTGATCCTGATCGACTTCTGCCAGGGCTATTTCGATCCCGACTGCGACCTCTACGCCGATGTCGAGGAGGCGCTGGCCGCGGCATTGCGTTTGCGCGAGGCGGCCCGGCTGGCGCAAATCCCGGTGATCCTGACCAATGTATCCTATCATCCCGGCGGCGTCGACGGAGGCCGCTTTTTCGAAAAGGCCGCGCCGCTGCGCTATTTCATCAAGGGCAATCCGATGGCCGCTTTTGCCCGCGGGCTGGAACCGCAGGCCGACGAGCTGGTGATTACCAAGCAATATCCCAGCGCCTTTTTTGGCACCTCGCTGGCCTCCACGCTCACCGCCATGGCCGTGGACAGCGTCCTGCTGACCGGCCTGACCACCAGCGGCTGCGTAAGGGCGAGCTGCGTCGACGCGATGTCACACGGTTTTCGCACCGCGGTCGTCGCCGACGCCTGCGGCGACCGACACGAGGCGCCGCACCAGGCCAATCTGTTCGACATGAACGCGAAATATGCGGATGTGGTCAGCGAGGACGAGGCCATGGCATTTTTGGGGCAATTAGATAGCAGGGAGGGTGCGCGGAATATCTAGAGCACAAGAAATTTGGGTGGTTTCCGCGATGGGCGGCGTTTAAAAACCGTCTAATGGTGCCAGAAGAGCAACCACAGGTTCTTATTAACTTATTGATATTACTTAATTTATATTGTCACCAAATCTCGCTGACCCCCAAAACAACCCCCACGCGCCTGTGGTCAGTGGCAGCTCCATAGCAATCAACTCCTGTACCAAGCTTTTCAATTTTCAACTGATGCTTGGATCGCGATCTGATAACTATTATTTGATACGCCTTTAGGGTTGCGGCTGTTTTTGGGTGGGAAGCAGTCCGGCGATTGATCCGATCTGGACAGCCGCTATTGGGCCGCTTGCGGAACGACAGTTTTCGGATGCTGAGGCTGGTTAGGCTGGGACTCCTTCAGATCAGTGCGCCGAGCTCGCTGCTGCCCAAAACGCCACCTGTTAGCGAATTTCATTGCAGCTAGCCACCTAACTGGTGAAGGTAAAGCCGCGCGGAATCAGTCGGTTCTCATAGGCCTGCCGCTCCAGCCCCTCGCGAAAATCCGGGTGCGCAATATCGATCAGCGCCAGCGCCCGCTCAGGGACCGACTTTCCCTTCAGGTTCACGATCCCATATTCGGTCACCACATACATCATGTCCGCGCGCGTCGTAGTGACGATGTTGCCCTCGGTTAGGTTGAACACGATCCGGCTACGCCGCTCGCCCTTCTTGTCGTAAGTCGAGGACAGGCAAATGAAGGATTTCCCACCTTCGGACGCATAAGCCCCGCGCACGAACTGTGCCTGTCCGCCCGTACCCGTCAGGTGCCGGTTGCCGTCCGATTCCGAAGCGGCCTGACCGGTCAGATCGATTTGCGTCGTGCTGTTGATCGCCGTCGTCCGCGGGTTCTGCATGATCAGATGCGGCGCGTTGGTATAGTCCGACGGGCAGCACAGCATATCGGCATTGTGATCGAGCGTATCATATAGCGTCCGCGAGCCCGCGGCGAAGCTGTAGACGATCTTGCCGGGATCGAGCTTCTTGCGCGCACCGGTGATCAGTCCGGCGCGATACAGATCGGCGATCCCGTCGGTCATCATTTCCGTATGGATGCCCAGATCCTTGATCCCGGCGTTCGCCAACAGGCCGCACACCGCGTTGGGCATGCCGCCAATGCCGATCTGCAGGCAGGCCCCGTCCTCGATCTCGCCGATGATCAGCCGCGCCACGTCGCTGTCGACCGCTGTAGGTGCCGGGTTGGGCAGTTCGGGAATCGGGGCGTTGTCGCCTTCGACGATGTAATCTACCTCACTGATGTGAATGCCGGTGGCTTCGCCGTAAACATGTGGGATCGTCGTGCACGTCTCAATGATCACCATGCGGGCACGTTCCACCACGGCACGCATCCACACGTTGGTGGGACCCATGTTGAAGAACCCGTCTTCCAGTGGCCGCGCCTTAACGATCAATATGTCCACCGGATCAATGAAGCGGCGATACAAATCCGATGCCTCCCCCAGGTTCAGCGGAATGTAACTGCATCGCCCTTTGTCATGCAGTTGCCGGTCATAGCCGCCCATATGGAGGCTGAACAAATGGACGTGCCTACCTTCCGGATCCTTCTCAATGGCCGCACGCGGACGCATTGATAGAGTATTGCGAATCTTAAGATCCGATAACTCGGTGATGCGGTCCCCGAGCGCGCTGTCGAAAACATCGGGCTGGCTGAACGTGCCGGCATAATCGAGCCACATGCCCGACTGGACGAAGTTTGCGGCCTCGGCGGCTGAGATCGTCTTCGCCTGAGAGGCGGCTCGCCGCATTTTCATGGTCGGGTCCTGAGGCAGAGTGAGTTAGCAGCCATAATACGGGGTCTCCTCTCGGCGATGAAAGCGGGATTCCCGCGATGCGCAGCCAGGCTGGCAGCCTTCGTAGAAGAATAATCACAACCAGAGAGCCTTGGCAAATGTTATTACATTCCGGGAAGACTGCTTGAGCCTTCCGAATGGACGGCAGTCGCTTCGTCGTGAGAATCTTGGAATATAGGCAACCGGTGAAAGGCAGGTATCGGGTTACTGTCACTAAAAAAGGCTGGATAGGATCAGCTGTCGAAACAGTTGCCCAATCCGCGCGGTCAATCCTCCAAGCCAATCCGAACGCGGGAGAACGCGCTGGCAATGCGGGGAAAGTTTAGACTTCGCGCGATTAACCTGACAGCACCTCATGCGCACGTCTGGTCACGTCAGCTGCCCTGGGCAACAGCACGCGGGGGCGTGCACGATGGGACCTCTACACCAGCGTTGGATTGGACAGCAGACATTCAGCGCGGAACCTTTTACTCGCGCTCGAACGGCAACAACTGGGCGCGAAGCGGACATAGAATTTGCCTATTGCGAATGACCGCTATTGGGGCGCTTGCCGACCGGCCGCTTTTTTATCCATCAGATCAGATTGAAGGACCGCAATTGGGTGGGAAGCGGACGTTGATTAGTCCGTATTTTGATGGCGAAAAGCTGCGGGCTATCTTAATCGCTGATCCGGGTTAGACTTGCAAATCTTAAGACTATCTTCCCGTAAGGATGATGGTCCCTCATGAATAAGGCAAATCAGCTCCCGACACTTACCTCAGGGTAAAACGTTGAAATATTCCCTCAAAAACTGGAAGCGGTCCTCGCCTATCCCAAACCTCTTTGCAGGGGTCTCTGGCGTATAAATGAAACCGGTTGGATCGATCTGAATGAGGCGAGCGTCGCTGCAGCCGCTGCTCACATTAAAGAAACCATAGTTCTTGGCCTTCTCCAGCGCCGCCTCTTTTGTTGTTGCCCATATTACAGTCCCGCTTCGCATCAGCGTTGTTTTTGCCACTAGATCTAGATCACCTTTATGATTATCATAAAGCCAAGATAAGAATTCATATTTCATTGCGTCTGAATTCACATTTATTCTTTCAAGCGTGGCCTCAATCGGTTCAGAATTCACAATGGAATAAAAGCCCCTTTCACAGGCGCGCTCGCCTGACCCCAGTGCACGTGCCACCATGTTCGGATTTGAACGGAAGTTTACATAGGCATAGACTTCCACCTCTTGTGCCCTCGCGGTAGCGGTGAAAAATGACATGGTCGCCAGGATGATCATAGACTTCAAAATAAAACGCATTTTTGCCCCTAAGCTTTGAAACCAGCCTAATTTTGAGACCAGTGAACCTACGCTCCCCTATGGCCGGTGTTGATGATAATTTTGCATGATATGAGCGGTCGCGCAATGGCTGAGTGGGCTTGTTTGACCTTTAGGCAAAGCGCTTGACCTTCTATGATACCCAGAAAGGCTTCAGCTTGAGCGTCGGAAAGAAGTACATGGTTAGAAAGATGCTCTGGGCTTGGGCTCATTGGGAGAATCTCGACTAGCCCAGTGTGCTGGAATTGTTCAATCGGCCTAGGGAGACATGCCGTGCCTACTTGATGTGCTTGTTCTAGCCGCGAGACCATCTCGGGAACTTCGGTAGTCTGTGAATTGGAAACCTCATTGGCGGATGCTGGATAAAAGGCGAACAGAAGTATTCCAATTCCGACCGCCTTGCACCTCATCAAACTACCCCCTGTCCCAATCCAATGCTGTTGTTGGTATCATAAAACATTCGTTGGGCCAAGTTTGGGACCTAGCGTCCGCACTTGGGGCGATTGCCGACCAGCCGCTTTTATATTCCATCGGATCCATTCGGATGACCGCAAGTGGGTGGTAAGCGGACTATCTGGTTTTGGACCGGCGATTTGGAAAGCGGCCGTTTCCGTATTCTCATGGTCTGACCGAATATCGAACGCCTGCTTCAATTCGACGAACCAAAGACGTCTATATTATCTCAAGCAGAAATGACGCCGAAAAACTTTCACCTGGCGCGATAGATTCCATCGGCAAATTGCAATCCGGCATATTGATGGCATTGGTAATATGGCTGACCGGTTCCAGACAGATAAAATCGTCTCCTTGGGGAATGTAGAGAACCGATGCGCCGACATCGGCAGACAATCGGATTTGGTGACGCTGTTCTTGCCAAGCAATTTTGGCCTGTCCGGCCCAATCGCTGTAAACATTATCAATGTCTTGACCGGCGATGACTTGAGGAATTGTAAAGTCATATTTACCGGTGACGGGCCTATTGCCAATCGGAATTTTGCGAGCATCATTTTCCCATATTGTTGCCGCCGGGAAATGCACGACTGCAGCCCTAGATGGGAAAAACGGGTGGATACCCAATCCGCCGGGCATATCGTCAGACCCCAGATTTGTCAGAGTCAAATCAATCGCCAATCGATCCGGTCCCAGTTCTATTTCCTGCTGTACGCGAAATGGCCATGGCCATTTATCAATGTCGGAGCTTTCCAGCAAAAGAACCGTCTTGTGACCGGAGGATTCTGCAACTTCCCAGGGGCTCTGCCATCCAATACCGTGATGCGCATGGGGTTCCGGCGGCGCATTTAACGGCAATTGATAGGATTGGTTGGCCCAGTTAAAGCGCCCGTCTGCAATGCGGTTTGAAAAGGGTGCGAGCGGAAAACATCCCATGTCGGTAGCCTGCAATCCTGTTTTTCCTGCATCAGGAACGGTTCGAAACATGGACTGTCCATCATATTGCCAGTTCAGAATGCTGCCGCCGATGTCAGGCCTCAAAACGCACCTGCTGACTCCGTTGATCAATTCAATCACTGCTAAACTTGTCCGATTTCCTGGAGAGCGGCATATTGCTAGAGCACCGATGCCCCGCTTGAGGGATTACAGATGATAATTCGAGCCTTACCCCCATCCGGTGTCTGATAGTTACTTTCGATCAGGGCCGTGACCTGTTCTAGCATCTCCACGGGAACCAGCGCGACAACACAGCCGCCGAACCCGCCACCTGTCATCCGAACGCCGCCCTCGAGACCCAGATAATTTCCGACCATCTCTACCAACCTATCAATGGGCGGCAATGTAATTTCGAAATCGTCCCGCATGGATTCATGAGATTGCTTCATCAACACGGAAAGTGTCGCCAAGTCATTGGACGCCAAGGCGTCTGTTGCAGCCAGTGCTCTGGCATTTTCGTTAACAACATGGCGCGCTCTGCGATAACTGACGTCGTCGAGATCACCGCGGTCCCGGACCAACCGATCGCCATCGATGTCGCGTAAGGCAGGGACGTCGTAATGGATCGCCGCCAGTTTGCACTGATTTCGGCGCTCGTTATAGGCGCTGTCGACCAACCCACGTTCTATGCCGGAATGAATAACCATCACCGCCAGGTCGTCGGGGACGGCGACAAATCTGGTTTCCAGTGATCGGCAATCCAGCAGCATGGCGGTCCCAGATTTGCCTCGAGCGGATACCAGCTGATCCATGATCCCGCAGGCACAGCCAACAAAATCATTTTCCGATTGCTGCGCGATCAAGGCATATTCGGTTGCATCGACCTGATGCCGCCCGCGCTGCTCCGCCAGCGCTTTGGCCAGCGCCACCCCCATCGAGGCGGAGGATGATAGTCCGGCACCCTGCGGCACATCGCCAACGATCGCCAGATCGACCCCGCCAACAGTCAACCCGCGTGACATCATGCTGGCCACTATTCCGCGGACATGGTTCATCCACTCGGCTTTCTGGTGAACAAAGCCTGCGGATGGATCAAAGCTGTCGCTGACGTTGTCATAGTCTCCGGCAACCACTCGAATCATGGCATCTTCGCAGCTCCCGATTGCGACGATGGTTTCATAATCGATCGCGCATGGCAGCACGAAACCGTCGTTATAATCGGTATGCTCGCCAATCAAATTGACACGACCGGGTGCCGCCACGAGCAGATCGGGTTCGCGGCCAAACGCGATGCGAAAGCCCGTCTGCGCCCGCTCGATAAGGACTTCGCGTCTAGTCACGGTAATGGACATCGCTAACTGCTCGCAGCGTCTCTGCGGCACGTTCGGGTGTCAGATCGCGCTGCGCCTCGGCCAGCATCTCATATCCGACCATGAATTTGCGCACCGATGCGGATCGCAACAACGGCGGGTAAAAATGGGCATGGAGTTGCCAGTGGCTGGTTTCTGCATCGTCAAACGGCGCACCGTGCCAGCCCATCGAATAAGGAAAACTGCAGCGGAAAAGATTGTCATAGCGGATGGTAAGTTCGCGGATAGTTTCTGCCAGACTGCTTTTTTGTTTCTCATCAAGTTCGGGCAACCGTGCGACGGGGAAACGCGGCAGAACCAATGTTTCAAACGGCCAGCTTGCCCAGTAGGGCACAATGGCCAGCCAATCGTCATTCTCTACGATCACACGCTCGCCAGCCTCTGCTTCCGCCTCTGCAAGTTCCAGCAGCAGATTCCGTTTTTTGTTCAAATAGTGCGTTTCCTGCATCCGATCTTCGATAACTACTTCATCGGGCACATGGTTACTGGCCCAGATCTGGCCGTGGGGGTGCGGGTTGGAACAGCCCATCATCGGGCCCTTGTTCTCGAATATCTGGACGTTTGCATAGTTCTTCCCAAGACGTCCGGCTTCACTGCACCAGGCGTCTATCACTTGCGAGACGTCGGCGAGCGAGAGTTGCGGCAGCGACTTGCCGTGATCCGGTGAGAAACACAGAACCTGACATTCACCGCGCACATCTTCTCGCTGGAAAAGCCCGGTTGTATGTCGCGTGCCGTCAGATTCTTTCAGCAGCGCGGGGAAATCATTGGGAAACAGATGCACTCCAACATAGTCAGGATTTACCTCGCCGGTTACCCGCTTGTTTCCCGGACACAGGTAGCAATCCGGGTCATGGGCGGGCGGGGCCGGTTCGGGATCCTGTTCCTCTCCCTGCCACGGCCGCGTTATCCGGTGAGGCGATACCAGCACCCATCTATCTGCCAGCGGATTATAACGGCGATGCGGCCCTTCACTCATGGTTCAATCCTCGGTAACAGCAGCCCGAAAGCCGACGAACCTCGCACGGTTTCCCAGCATGAAATTGATCGTCAGCGAGGCCAAGACTGAGGTGACCAGCGTGACGACCATGAAGTCAATATAATGCATTGTGATGATCCCGGCAGGTTCCAACCGGAAGGAGTAGAAACCATATAGCAGCACACCCCAGATCACACCGCCGATCGCTGCCGGAGCGACCACTCCGCGAAACAATAGACCGGCAACAAAAGCCGAGAGTATGGGCATGGATAGTAGACCATTGAGTTGCTGAAGCAGGTTTATGATGCTTTCCGCATTCTGATACAGCGGCACCAGCATGATCGCGAGAATCGTGAACAATATCGACATCGCGGCAGCAAGCTTCCAGTGATCTTTGACTTCGCCGATAAACTGTTCGTGAAAATCAACCGAATAGAGCGCCACCGAGCTATTGAGCACCGCGCTGAATGTAGTGATGACGGCAGCAGCAACCATCGCCGCAAATGCCCCTGCGAGCCAAGGTGGCAGTACTTGCGCTACCAGCATCCCGTAGGCTGCATCATTAACATCGCCGAATAGTTTGAATGCGACAATGCCCGGGATTACGACTATCGGGGGGACGATCAATATCCGGATTGCCGCCGCGACCAGCACGCCCTTTTGCGCTTCCTTGACGGTGGGCGCAGCCATCGCGCGCTGGGTGATATTCTGATTGGTTGACCAGTAGAATATCTGGATGAAAATCATGCCCGTAAACAATGTATGGAACGGGATCGGAGAATCCGCTCCGCCGATCATGGTAAGACGCTCAACGGGAACACCCGATGAAAGGTCAAAATCCACCGCTGCCAGAGCCAGAAACACAATCAGCATGGCCAATCCCAAAATCCCGACACCGGAATAGGTGTCCATCACTGCCACGGCTCGCAAGCCACCGAAAATCGTATAGGCTGCGGAAATCACGGCGAGCAGGGCGGCGAAGTAAATCAGGTTGATATCTGTGCCGAACAAGGACTGCATGAACAAAGCGCCCGAATAGAGCGCGGCAGGAAGGTAGATCAAAATATTCCCGATCAGGAAAAGCGCTGAAATCAACGTTCTGATACTCTTGCCCTTATAACGCTTTTCCAGAAGCTCGGTAACGGTCGTGCAGTTATTCCGATAGTATATCGGAACAAAGACGAAGGCGAGAATGAGCAGCCCGAAAAAGCCACATATTTCCCACCAGGCCAGCAAGGCCATCTGATTGCCGTTCATTCCGACTAGCTGGTCGGTTGAAAGGTTAGTGAGGGTTATGGAACCGGCAACAAACAGCCAGCTTAACCCGCCGCCGGCAAGAAAGACATCCTTGCTGGAACCGTCGTGGACCTTTGCCTGACGGACTTTGAGCCAGGTCGCAATGCCGATCAGAGCTGTGATGCCAACGCAAACCAGTATCTGAATGCCACTCGATGTTGGCAGATTGTCGAGCATTGTGTTCCCCAGAATCCGCCCCTCGCAAACGCGTCTGCCTGCGAGCTTTCAGTAACTAGTCGGTATATGCACAAAAGCAATCCCAAGCTGAAAATCTGTTTGACAGCGCGAATTGAGTGACCGCAGGGTTGCGGCATGGCGGAAGATCCCAAAACATATCGACTGGATGGCAAGGATGTAACTGTGGCGTTTGCCGCAACGGCAGATGCACTTGATCTGATCTATATAGGCGCACGTCTTCCGGATGACGAGGATCTGGCGGGGCTGTCGGCAGCAAGCCGGTGCGGCCATCACGAAAACCAGCCGGATGTTCCACCCAACGCTGGCCTGCTGCCGGAAACAAAAGCGGGATATGCCGGGCGCCCGGCCGCGCGCGTACGCAAAAATGGCCGCCTGGTTGACACAGATTTCAGATTGCGGGACCTAACAGCCACAAGCGACAGTTTCACTGCCGTCTGGGCCGATCACAATATCCATCTGCAAGTCTCGGTAAACTGGAAGCTTACGCCGGACGATATGCTTACTTGCGAATATTGTTTTTCCAACATGGGCCAACATGCGCTGTTTCTGGAGAGTGCGCCTTCGCTCGTATTGCCTTTGCCATCGCGGTTCGACCGTTTGACGAGCTTTCCCGGTCGCTGGGCCCGCGAGATGCAGGAAACCCATCACGATCTGGGCCGAGGCGCAATCGAAATGCGGTCGAGTGGTGGAAAACCCGGTTTTGACCCCGGCAACTGGCTACTTTTTTCAGGCGGCGATAATCGGGGGGTGATAGGCTGTCATATCTGCTGGAACGGCGATCATTTTTCCCATGTCGAGAAAGGTCAGGACGGCCGGACTATGCTCATCATGGAGTCTATCCTTGACGCCAATGACTGTGACATGCCTGTTGGGCGCGAGATACGTTCGGCAGGTGCAATTGTAGCTTATGCCCGGGATCAAAACTGCTTAACCCGCAAATTTCACCGTCACGTCAGGGATGAAATTTTGCCGCGCCGCGCAAAATGGGGACCAAGGAAAGTTCATCTCAATAGCTGGGAAGCACTGGTTTTCGATCTTTCCGAACAATCTCTTATCGCGCTAGCGGATCAGGCCGCAGCTCTTGGTGTCGAGCGTTTCGTGCTCGATGATGGCTGGTTCAAAGGAAGGCGCAGTCCTCAGAGTGGTCTTGGCGACTGGACAGTTGATGCTGACATATTCCCGGAGGGGCTTGAGGCGCTCATAGCCCATATCAAAGCGCTGGGCATGGACTTCGGTCTATGGATCGAGCCGGAGATGATATCTCCCGACAGCGATCTTTACCGCAATCACCCTGACTGGTGTATCCATGATACCAGCGGATACAGGCCGACTCAACGGCACCAATTGGTCCTCGATCTATCCCGGCCCGAGGTGATGGAATATCTCACCGCATCGATCAACGCACTGCTCGATACCTATGACATCGCCTACATCAAATGGGACCATAACCGGCGGCTTTTCCCGTCCGGCACGGCGCAGGCAAATGGCTATTATGCTCTGCTGTCGGCGATCACCAATGCCCATCCGGATGTTGAAATCGAGAATTGTTCAAGCGGCGGCGGGCGCGTTGATCTTCGCAGTCTCGGGCTAGCGCACCGGGTCTGGCCGAGCGACAACAACGACCCGATTGAACGTCTGCGGATCAACCAGAGCTGGACCAAATTTCTGCCGCTGGAAATTCTTGGCAATCATGTTGGCCCCTCTCCCAATCCAATAACCGGACGCCGGACCGATGCGGATTTTCGCGCCAAAGTGGCAATATTCGGGCATATGGGTCTGGAAGCCAATCCCGCGGAAATGACGGAAGTTGAGCGAGCAATTCTGGCGCAACATATAGATCTATACAAGCAGTGGCGCAGCGCGTTGCATAGCGGTGAATTCTGGCAACTCGACCACGGGGACAAGGGCATTTACGGTCAGATTGTGGTGGATGGCGACAAGGCCATAGCTTTTTCGGCGCAGACAGGCTTTGCCCAATACTTCAATGTATCACCGGTTCGGTTGAAAGGTCTCGAGCCTGAAGCCTATTATACGGTTAGACTTCCCAAGCCTTGGCCAACCAAGGCGAGCCAATATCTCGCTGACCCTGACTTGTGGAGTGGAAAACTGGTGCTCAGCGGGCGGGCGTTGATGGAACAGGGGCTTGCGCTGCCGCTCACCCATCCCGAAACCGCATGGATCATCACCCTCGAAACGAAAGCGAAAGCATGAAACTGGGTTGCTGCTATTATCCTGAACATTGGCCCGAAGACATATGGGCTGAAGATGCGCGGCGGATGTCCGAAATGGGGCTGGAACTGGTCCGGATTGGCGAATTCGCATGGAGCAGGATGGAGCCGGAACCGGGCGTTTATGAGTGGGAATGGCTGGACCGCGCAATTGACACGCTGGGCGTCGCTGGACTGAAAATCATTCTCGGTACACCAACGGCAACACCGCCGAAATGGCTGGTCGACCAGATGCCGGATATGGTTGCTGTCGATTCCAACGGAAACCCGCGCAAATTTGGTTCTCGTCGGCATTATTGTTTTTCCCACCTGCCATATCGCGGGGAATGCCGCCGGATCATAACTGCGATGGCTGAGCGCTACGGCGAGCATCCTGCGATTGCAGCATGGCAAACCGACAATGAATATGGCTGCCACGAAACCACGCTGAGCTATTCCCGATCGGCTGCGGCGGCATTCCAGCTATGGCTGGCGGCGCATTATAATGATGTCGATGCTTTAAACTCGGCCTGGGGCAATGTTTTCTGGAGCATGGAATATCGCTCGTTTGACGAGATTGATCCACCAAATCTAACCGTGACCGAACCCAATCCCGCCCATATACTGGACTATCGCCGGTTCGCATCAGACGAGGTGGTCTCGTTCAATCGGTTGCAGGCCGATATATTGCGGGAGCATTCGCCAGGGCGCGATATCATCCATAATTTCATGGGTTTTGTGACCGATTTTGATCATCACGATGTTGGTGCTGATTGCGATATTGCGAGTTGGGATAGCTACCCGCTTGGCTTCCTCGAACAATATTGGTTCGGCGAAGCGGACAAACTGCGCTATGCTCGGCAAGGCCATCCCGACATCGCGGCGTTCCATCACGACCTTTATCGCGGCTGCTCCAATGGCCGCTGGGCAGTGATGGAGCAACAGCCAGGGCCCGTAAACTGGGCACGGTATAATCCCGCTCCATTGCCCGGCATGGTCCGCTTATGGGCATTGGAAGCGATGGCGCATGGCGCGGAATTCTGCTCGTTCTTCCGCTGGCGCCAGGCACCTTTCGCGCAGGAGCAAATGCACGCAGGACTGTTGCGGCCGGATAGCGAGGATGATCAGGGTGGATTGGAAGCGCGTCAGGTAAGTAGTGACATTGCCAAGATAGGACCGATCTCTGAAACGCCAAAATCGGTGGCGCTGCTGTTTTCCTATGAAGCGGCATGGCTTTTCGAAACCCAACCACAAGGACGAGATTTTCGCTATATCGAACTGGTCTTTGAAATTTATAGCGCCCTGCGCAAACTCGGTCTTGACGTAAATATTATTGCGCCAGAAGCCTCATTGTCCGGATATAGGATGATCGTCGCACCGAGCCTGCCGATCCTCACAGATGCTCTGGTCAAGCGCCTTGTCCAAAGCAATGTGCCGGTGCTCATAGGCCCAAGAAGCGGCAGCAAAACCGTCAATTTCGCTATTCCGGCAGAATTGCCGCCGGGGCCGTTGCAGCGTGCAATACCAATAAAAGTCACTCGCGTTGAAAGTCTGCGTCCGGGACTTTCCAAAGGTGAAAATGATGAAGATATCTCCCGTTGGTTCGAACATGTCGAAACGGCACTGACACCGGATATTGAACTCGACGATGGCACCGCGATGGTTTTTCGAAGCAAAAATGTCCGCTATCTCGCGGCGTGGCCGGGCAGCGATTTTTTGCGGGACTTGCTAAGGAAAATGGCGGGCGATGCAAAGCTCGATTTTGTGGTTTTACCGCAGGATATTCGTATCCGCACCGCCGGAGGAAACCGTTACGCATTCAACTATGGACGGGAATCGATCTCGTTGAGCGACATTTTCTCAAAAGCAGAAAATTTTGAATTCATTCTGGGATCGAACGAAATCGACAGTGCGGGCGTTTCTGCTTGGACAGCGTCTGGCTGACGAACGGTCGAATCCACTGCGGGAATATTAGCATTTCTCCCGACTGCAATTAGCTTCCAGCGATATTGCCGTTGCCGGTAAATCAAAAGCCGCGATATTGACCAATGGCCGGCCTGACCGAACCATGACTCTATTGAATGAACGTCCGCTTCAAGGAAGTGCCCGTTGGCCAATGAACTTCCGCAACTGGGGCGGGAGCCGAACGGCAGCTTCTGCTTTCCTAGTGTCCGCTTGTGCCCCACAGCGGACGCAAGCATCTTCGGAATTTGTTGCAAAACAGGCTGGCGAGGTTGGCATCTTTATGAGTAGAGATAATTTGCCAATTTAATCTGCGGCAATGTCCCCCGTCAGCATTCAATAGACAGACTGGCTGCATGAAATAAGTGAGTGTTTTGGTTTCATCGCAGTGACTGTAAGGAACGAAGATGAAAGCTTACGAAGCTGCATGCGCTTAATTCTCAAAGCATGAGCTGGCGGTAATCTTAGTTTCCATGCTTTCGGCCAATACCGCTGCTATATCGAAGTCATAGGATGCGCTCACTCTCACGCCGCAGGACTCGGAAGTAACCGAATAGGCCGATTTATCGATGGACAGACCAAAGGCGCTTTCGGAAGCCAGCAGCTTGATCGCTTCATCATCCAAACAGTCGTTGCGCTGGATCGCTGCGCAGCGCGCTGCGACTTCTACTGACCGTTGGAGACTCTCTTGGGCAAACAGATAGACCCCGACCTCGATGATGCCATATATGATGGTCAGAAGGATCGGTGCGACAATAGCAAATTCAACTGCAGCAGAACCGCGTTGATCGTCGTGCATGCTGGAGCAAGGAAACAGGAAGGATAAGAAGCGCTTCATGTCTCACTCGGTCCTAGCTTGAGCCACGGCAGTCATTTGCGTGCCTTCCGAAATGCCAGGCAAAGAGAAAATGGGCTCGTAATCCAGTCTGGCGCTTACCTCGGTATAGGTTGCCGGGTCGTCACCTGAAGAACAAACCTGCCCGCATGATATCTGCGTTATGCTGCCATCGGTCTTTGCGCAGCCGCAGAATGTCCTCGGTATCGGTGAAGCCTGAATGTCTTGAAGACTGGAAGCATTAATGACTTTCGTCGATATTTCAGACACGTCGAACTTGTTGATTTGCGCATATCGCAAGCCGAACTGGGCAGCGGCATCAAGCTCTGCGCGCGAATGTATCTTGTGTCCGACTTCGGCCACGCCGAGGATGCTCGCTATCAGTAACGGCAGCGCAATGGCGAATTCGACTAACGTAGCGCCGCGAGTTTCCCGTCGCAGAGCGAGGAACAGAGATTTAATCCGATCCATCATTCAACCAACATCACTGATTCGCTACCCGATAGGGAGGGATATGCGTCGCATTCACCGGCGAACATGGAATTGCCCGACAGCTCGATCTTATCTGCGACAAGCTTGGTGCAATTGCTGGTAAGCGTGCTTCCGCCTGTCCATTTCAGCTGGGCCTTGGGAAGGTATGCCACGCCATTGACATTCATCGCGCCTCCACCCGTAAACTCATACTTCGTTCCCCGTGGCATGTTTCTGTCGCCGTAAATCGCGAAACCCGCGGTAGGGCCGCTTGTCGGCGCAAAAATATCAAGCGAGCTCCCACCTGTAATGTCCGTCGTCAGATAATTTGAGACATATGGCGGTTTAAAATAGGCGAGTATTTGGTTCCATCTGGTTGGTTGATATTAGGCGGCTATATCCTGAAGCCGACATTGGCTCTGGTCGCTTTTAACATCCGCAGGTGGGTAGTTGGCCTACTAAGCCGGTTGACAAATAATTAACCTACCCGTGCGACTGTTGGACGATCACGCTGAAGGTGCTCAATTTTGAACATGTCGATAGACCAAAGCAAATATCGATAGAGATTTGGTGAAGCATCATTCAGAATATGACGTTGACCATGCAATTCAGAAAGCAAGATACTGTCATGGAACATTGGAACCCGAAAATTAGCGATGGTGATCGACCGACTTTCATCGAAAATAAGCGGGAAGAACGTGCTGTTCTCCAAGCACGTGTGGAGATCAAGCAGGCAGGAACGAATTTCGTCAGTGCAGCGCTCTACGATTTATCTGTTTCAGGATTCAGGCTGAACTGCTTCACCAAACTCCTCGAACATAAGCTCGTGTATGTAAAAATACCTGGGTTGCAATTACTCGCTAGCAAGATTCGTTGGATGGATGATAGTGAATATGGTTGCATGTTTTGCCAACCGCTTAATCCCTACGTGTTCAATCACATAGTTTCTCTTATGAAAATTTGAGTTACTCCGGGTCTTCAGTTCAAGTTGCTTTGATCATCTGATATTTGCTCGCAGGCGGAAAAAATGACAGAACCATCGATTATAAATGTCTTTTTTTGGGTTTGAGAGGTCAAAATGGCTGTTCCTCCGCTCCTCCATTTCCCACGATCTCCCTGCTAGCTTAGCCATCCAAAAGCGGACATTGAGCCGTGCAAGCGCTTTCAAGAAGCTGCCAGTCGGTTTTCAGGCAATTATCGATTGTCTCCAATGACCCAGATTGGGGCGCAAAGCAGTCATTCGATCGGACTGCCGCGAATGCCCGCTAGTGGGGCGGGAGCGGAACGGCAGCTTTTGTGGCTTGTTTCAGTCGACGGATATCAGATTGGGGCTTTTTCAAAGACACTTGAGCAGCCAGTGGATGGCTCCGCCGCCGAGCTTCTGCCTGATCGGCGCCATCCGGGTGGATGGTCCGTGTGCGCTCTAGGACCTCCGAGAAATGGATTTAATCGACGTGATCAATCGCTAAGCGCTCGATAGACACTGGCTCGTCCAATACCAAGCTGCTTGGCAATCTGGGTACCTCCAAGCCCCTGATCGCGCAGAGAGCGCACTGCATCGACATCAACGGTGGGCTTGCGCCCCTTGTAGACACCAGCCGCCTTGGCCCTCTCTATGCCTTCACGCTGCCGCTCACGGCGAATGTCTCCTTCAAACTCTGCAATGGACGCAAGCACTCCGAGGAGAAGTTTTCCTGTTGATGTCGTTGTATCGATCGGTGACTGCTGAATGCATTTGAAAGACACGTTCCTCTCACTCAGTTGTTTCACTATGGCGTGAAGATCACCAGCTGATCGCGCTAGGCGGTCTAGTCGCGTTACAACCAACGTGTCACCGTCTCGGACGAATGAAAGCGCATCAGACAGCTTATCTCGTTTGTTCGTGCTGGTGCCGCTGACTTTCTCAGAGAAGACCTTCTCGCAACCAGCCGCTGTCAAAGCTTCCAGCTGAATATCAACCGACTGAGAAACCGAACTCACACGCGCATATACAACCGATCGCAATATTGGGACGAGCGGGTGCGCATGATGCAGTGGTGGTCTGACAAGATCGATTCTCTAAAGCATTCAAACCTAGCGCAGGGACGCGCTCAACCTGCCATAAAATGACCCCAGAAAAGACCCCCACTAGCTGCGGATTTCAGCAACCAGCCGCGATCAAGCACGAACACGCACCGAGATTTTTTCTATGTTTTTCAATGAATTCCGCGCGAACAGCCATCGGAGCGAACGTATGTCTGGTGCCCAGAAGAGGACTCGAACCTCCACATCCTTGCGAATACTAGCACCTGAAGCTAGCGCGTCTACCAATTCCGCCATCTGGGCCCATGCAGGCGGCAACCATGTCGATGCCTCCTGATAGAGGCGGCCGATTAGCCGGTTGGTGGCTTGGCTGTCAATGATTCATATCGACAAAGCGACGACGCCCGCGATTCAGGTCATGGCGGACCAGTGCCGCGCCGCGACGATGCAGCGAAAATGCCGGACCGACGGCTGAATCCACTGTTGCTTCGCCCGCCGCGCTGGGGCAGAGGCTTAGCGGAAAACCAAGGCACGGGTGGAACAGGACCATGAATCTCGACGGAAGACTGATTTGCATATTCGGCGGCGGCGGCTTTGTCGGTCGCTATATCGCGCAGGCCCTGCTGGAGCGCGGTGCGCGGCTGCGCATTGCCGAGCGCAATATCAAGAATGCCATGCATATCAAGCCGCTGGGCAATCTCGGCCAGACGCAATTTGTCAGCGCCGACGTAACCAAGCGGGACAGCGTTGCCCGCGCCGTGCACGGCTGCGATGCGGTGGTCAATCTGGTCGGCGTGCTGAACGGCGATTTCGAGCGGGTCCATGTCGAGGGGGCGCGCAATGTTGCCGAAGTTGCCGCGGCGGCGGGTTGCCGGGCGCTGCTGCACCTGTCGGCTATCGGCGCCGACAGCGAGTCGCCTTCGCGCTATGGTCGCAGCAAGGGCGACGGAGAAAAGGCGGTTTTGCAGGCCTTTGCCGATGCGATCATCCTCAGGCCCTCGATCATCTTTGGCCGCGAAGACCAGTTCATCAACCGCTTCGCGGCGATGATCTCGATGCTGCCAATAGTGCCGATGATCGGCGGCAATACAAGATTCCAGCCGATTTTTGTCGGTGATGTCGCCGAAGTCGCGGCCGAGGCGCTGAGCCATCATGAAGTTTACGCCGGCCAGACATTCGAGCTCGGCGGTCCGGAAGTGATCAGCATGGCCGATCTCAACCGGCGCATCGCCAGGCTGACCGGGCGCGAGCGGACCTTTGTCGATGTGCCGGATTTCGCCGCCAGGCTGATGGCGACTGTGCTCGGCTCGCTGCCCGGGGCGCCGATTACCGCCGACCAGTACAAGATGCTGCAGAAGGACAATGTGGTGGCGCCAGGGGCCACGGGGCTCGACGCTTTCGGTGTCGCGCCGACACCGCTGGCAGCCGTCACCAGCGGCTGGATGGAAAAATATACCGCACACGGCCGCTTCGGCGCCCGCGCCAAGGCGGGCTAGCAGCCGCCGGGAAAGGCCGGACTAGAAAAAGGCGAGCAGCGCAATGCCCATCGCCACCCGGTAGACGACAAAGACCATCATCGATGCCTTGCGCAGAAATTGCATCAGGAAGGCCATGGTCGCCAGCGCCGCGATGAAGGTCATCGTGCCGGTGATCAGCGCTTCGGTCAGCAGCTCGCTGCTTGCCCCCATCAGGTCGGGAATGATCAGCACGCCGGCGCCGGCCACCGCGGGGATCGACAGCAGGAAGGAAAAACGCGCCGCCTCGACCCGGCTATAGCCGAGGAAGCGGGCGGCGGTCATCGTCACGCCGGACCGGCTGGTGCCGGGAATCAGCGCCAGCGCCTGGGCCAGGCCGACGATCAGGCCGTCCTTGAGGCTGAGATCCTCGAACGACTTGACCTGCTGCCCGAACCGGTCGGCCACGCCCAGCAGCAGGCCATAGATGATGAGATTGACGCCGACCAGGGTGGTGCTGCGGAAGCCGTCGAGATAGCCGCCGGTCTTCAGGAACAGGCCGACCAAGACAGCGGGAATCGTGCCGATGATGATCCACCAGAACAATCGCCGTTCCGCCGCCGCCTGGCCGATGCCGATGGTGGCAAGACCGCCGCGGCCGAGCGACCAGACATCCTTGAAGAAATAGGTGATGATCGCGAGCAGCGAACCGACATGGACGGCGATGTCGATCATCGGCCCCTGGTCGGCATAGCCGGTGAACACCGGCAGCAGGATCAGATGACCCGAGGAGGATATCGGCAGAAATTCGGTGACGCCCTGCACGATCGCGAGGAGCAGCATTTGGATGAAGGTCATGGAGTTTCCGTATGTTGGCTTGCCGTATATTATTCTGATGCGCAATAGCGTTTCGCAATGCCAATGTCGTGAGGAAAATATAGGTCCGCTCCGGCACTTCATCGCTCCAGCAGCATGGCACCACCGAGTCAGGGCACCGACTTCCCGTAATATTATGTCATATATGCTGTCCTATAACGGAATTTATGCGTGACTCGCGGCGGCTTTTTGGCTATTTCCTCTCTGCTACCCGCACAGGCGGGTAACAGACTATAATCATATATTGCAGGAAATGAGCATCTGGCATGGCAAAAAGCCCGCAGAAACTGGACATGCTGAAATTTGTCGAGGCCGGCCAGGCCTATCCCGAGAAGCGCCCGCCCGCGCTGCGCGCGGAGGATTTTCAGGAAATCGCCGACAAATATGCACCGCACAAGGCGGCCGAACAGGCCGCCCGCTGCTCGCAATGCGGCGTGCCCTATTGCTCGGTCCACTGCCCGCTGCACAACCATATTCCCGACTGGCTGCGGCTGACCGCCGAGGGCCGGCTGCGCGAAGCCTATGAAATGTCCAACCTGACTTCGACCATGCCGGAAATCTGTGGCCGCATCTGCCCGCAGGACCGGCTGTGCGAGGGCAATTGCGTGATCGAATTTTCCGGCCACGGCGCGGTCACCATCGGCGCGGTGGAGAAATATATCACCGACACCGCCTGGGAAGAAGGCTGGGTCGAACCACTGCAGCCGGGCCGGCCGCAGGGCCAGTCGGTCGGCATCATCGGCGCCGGGCCGGCCGGCCTGACCGCTGCCGAATATCTGCGGGTCGCCGGCTACGAGGTGCATGTCTATGACCGCCACGACCGCGCCGGCGGGCTGCTGACCTATGGCATACCCGGCTTCAAGCTGGAAAAGCATGTGATCATGCGCCGGGTGCAGCGGCTGAAGGACGGCGGCATCCATATCCACGAGAATTTCGAGGTTGGCCGGGACGCCACGCTCGACGAACTGCGCGACCGGCACGACGCGATCCTGATCGCCACCGGTGTCTATCAGGCGCGGGCGATCCAGACGCCGGGCGTCGGCGCGCCGGGCGTGGAGGAGGCACTGGATTTCCTGATCGCCTCGAACCGCAAGAGCTTTGGCGACGATGTGCCCGATTTCGACAATGGCCGGTTCAACGCCAAGGGCAAGAATGTCGTCGTGATCGGCGGCGGCGACACCGCGATGGATTGCGTCCGCACCTCGATCCGGCAGGGCGCAAAGTCCGTCAAATGTCTCAACCGCCGCGACCGCGCCAATATGCCCGGGTCGCAGAATGAAGTCCGCAATGCCGAGGAGGAAGGCGTCGAATTTGTCTGGCTCTCGGCACCGAAATCGGTCGAAGGTACCGAGTATGCAACAGCGGTCAGGGCAAACCGGGTGCGGCTCGGCGCTCCCGATGCCAGCGGCCGCCGCTCGCCGGAAGCGGAGCCGGACAGCGATTTTACCGTCGACGCCGATCTGGTGATCAAGGCGCTCGGCTTTGATGCCGAGGACCTACCCGGCCTGTTCGGCTGCCCGGATCTCGCGGTTACCCGCTGGGGCACGCTGCGCGTCGACCACAAGTCGATGATGACCAATCTCGACGGCGTGTTTGCTGCCGGTGACATTGTCCGCGGTGCCAGCCTGGTCGTCTGGGGCATAAGAGACGGCCGCGACGTGACCGAACATATGCACCGTTTTCTGCGGGCCAAGAAACTGGCCGAGAAGGTGGCGGCATGAGCTTGGTCCGGACGATCCTCTGCGGCAACTGCCTGGCACTATCGCTGGTGTCGGGACAAATGGTCTTGGCACAACCTGCGCCGCTGGCAGCGCCAAGCGAACGAGCGGAATCCGCAGACTCGCCTGCCGATAAATCGAGTCTTTTTGCAGCGGCCTATCGCATGGCCAGCCTGTCGGTTGGCGGAATCACGATGAGCCCAACGCTCAAGCAGGCGATCCGCGAGCAGCTGTTGCAGGGATTTGCGCTGGATCCGAGTTTCCAGGAGCTGGAGCAGGCCTTTCCTGGCGTGAGCGTGGCGGTGGTCGATGCGGTCACCCCGGTTGCGATCCGGCAAACCGAGGAAACGATGCCCGCCCTGATCGAACGTTTTGCCGCGCTCTATGCCGAGGCAATGACAGCGGATGAAATTGAGTCGGCCATTGAATGGTATGGCAGCCCGGCCTATTCCCGCGTCAACGCGGCCATGGAATCGAACGTGGATCTGTCGGAGATCATCGCGGATTCGATGACCGACCCCCAAGCCGAGATCAGCGGTAACGATCTGGACAAAATCGAGAAAAGCAGTGCTGCCAGATCTGCTTCCGATTTGACGCTGGAGGACAAGGCGGCGCTCATGCGTTTCTCCCGGACCCCGGCATATGCCAAGCTCGAACGGCTGAAGCCGAGAGCGCAGCAAATCGAAGCCCAATGGACCAATGAGGACAGCCCGGAACATGACGCCGAGCTTGAGCGCGTCACGACCAAGGCGCTGGAAGATTTCACTGGTCTGGACTTGAGCGAATGACGAACGGGAACCGGTACCGGTTGGTGTCGATTCCCGGCTGAAGAGAGAATATCAATGACCCACCAATTCCCCACCCCCGAGCATGAACGCCTCGCCCGCGAGGGCATGTACCGCCCGGAATTTGAATCCGATGCCTGCGGTGTCGGCCTGGTCGCGGCGACCGACGGCAAGGCGTCGCGCCGCGTCGTATCGTCGGCGATCGATGCGCTGAAGGCGGTCTGGCACCGGGGCGCGGTCGATGCCGATGGCAAGACCGGCGACGGCGCCGGTCTGCACGTCGACCTGCCCGAACGCTTCTTCGACGACGCGATTGCCGACAGCGGCCACAAGGTGCGCCCGAACCGGCTGGCGGTCGGCATGATCTTCCTGCCGCGCACCGATCTCAATGCCCAGGAAACCTGCCGCACCATCGTCGAGGCGGAAATCATCGAATCCGGCTACACGATTTATGGCTGGCGCCAGGTGCCGGTGGATGTGTCGGTGATCGGTCCGAAAGCGCAGAACACCCGGCCCGAGATCGAGCAGATCATGATCGCCGGGCCGATGCCGGACAAGCAGGATGCGCGCGAGTTCGAGAAGAATCTCTACCTGATCCGCCGCCGGATCGAGAAGAAGGTGATCGCCGCCCAGATCCAGGATTTCTACATCTGCAGCCTGTCCTGTCGCTCGATCGTCTACAAGGGCCTGTTTCTCGCGCAGTCGCTGTCGATATTCTATCCCGACCTGCTCGACGACCGGTTCGAAAGCCGGGTGGCGATCTTCCACCAGCGCTATTCGACCAATACTTTCCCGCAATGGTGGCTGGCCCAGCCGTTCCGCTGTCTCGCCCATAATGGCGAGATCAACACCATCCGCGGCAACAAGAACTGGATGAAGAGCCACGAGATCAAGATGGCGAGTCTCGCCTTCGGCGATCACAGCGAGGACATCAAGCCGGTGATCCCGGCCGGTTCCTCCGACACGGCGGCGCTCGATGCGGTGTTCGAGACCATCTGCCGGTCGGGCCGCGATGCGCCGACCGCGAAGATCATGCTGGTGCCGCAGGCCTGGCAGAATGACCCGGACATCGATCCCGCCCACCAGGCGATGTACGAATATATGGCCAGCGTCATGGAGCCCTGGGACGGTCCGGCGGCGCTGGCGATGACCGACGGCCAATGGGCCGTCGCCGGCGTCGACCGCAACGCCCTGCGGCCGCTGCGCTATTCGATCACCGCCGACAATCTGCTGATCATCGGCAGCGAAGCTGGCCTCGTCGTCGTCCCCGAGAGCCAGATTGTCGAGAAGGGCCGTCTCGGCCCCGGCCAGATGATCGCGGTCGACCTGGATGCGGGACAGCTGTTCAAGGACCGCGCGCTCAAGGACCGGATCGCCGCCGAGGAGCCCTATGCCGATCTGGTCAAGGGATTCCTGACCGTCGACGACCTGCCGCCGGCGCCCGAGCGGTCCGGCATGGGCTTTTCCAAGGAGGAACTGATCCGACGGCAGACCGCGGCCGGCCATACGCTGGAGGACATGGAAATGATCCTCGCGCCGATGGTCGAGGATGCCAAGGAAGCGATCGGCTCGATGGGCGACGACACCCCGCTGGCGGTGATCAGCGAGAAGCCGCGCCAGATCAGCCATTTCTTCCGGCAGAATTTTTCCCAGGTCACCAACCCGCCGATCGACAGCCTGCGCGAGCGCCATGTGATGAGCCTGCGCACGCGCTTTTCCAACCTCGCCAATATCCTGGAACAGGACAGCCAGAACGAGGACGTGATGGTGCTGGAAAGCCCGGTGCTCAGCTGTGCCCTGTGGGAGCGGCTGAAGCTGGGCTTTGGCGATGCCGTTGCCGAGATCGACTGCACGATGAGCACCAGCGGCGGGGCCATAGAGCTGCGCGACGCGCTGGCCCGGATCCGCGGCGAGGCGGAACAGGCGGTGCGCGCCGGCAAGACCGAGATATTCCTGACCGACGAGGATATTGACGAGGACCGGATGGCGATCTCGATGGTGATCGCGACCGCGGCGGTGCATACGCATCTGGTCCGCAAGGGCCTGCGCTCCTACGCCTCGATCAATGTCCGGGCGGCGGAATGTCTCGACACCCATTGCTATGCGGTCTTGATCGGGGTCGGCGCGACCACGGTCAACGCCTATATGGCGGAAGCGGCGATCGCCGACCGCCATGCCCGCGGCCTGTTTGACGATCTCTCGCTGGACGAATGTCTGCCCCGGCACAAGAAGGCGGTCGATGACGGCCTGCTCAAGATCATGTCGAAAATGGGCATCGCCGTCATCTCCAGCTATCGCGGCGGCTATAATTTCGAGGCGGTCGGCCTGTCGCGCGCCTTGTGCAACGACCTGTTCCCCGGCATGCCGACCAAGATTTCCGGCGAAGGCTATGCCTCGCTGTTCATCAACGCCCAGGAAAAGCATGCGGCGGCCTTCGAGCCGGCGATCGTCCGCCTGCCGGTCGGCGGCTTCTACAAGCAGCGCGACGGCGGCGAGGCCCATGCCTATAGCGCCCATCTGATGCATCTGCTGCAGACCGCGGTCGCGCATGACAGCTACTCCTCCTACCTCCAATTCTCGCAGGGCGTGCGCGAGCTGGAGCCGATCTATCTGCGCGATCTGATGGAATTCAACTATGCGCCGGTGCCGGTGCCGATCGACGAGGTCGAGGCGATCACCGAGGTGCGCAAGCGGTTCAACACGCCCGGCATGTCGCTCGGCGCGCTCAGCCCCGAGGCGCACGAGACGCTGGCGATCGCGATGAACCGGATCGGCGCGAAATCCGTCTCCGGCGAGGGCGGCGAGGAAAAGCGCCGCTACCAGCCGTTTGAAAATGGCGACAATGCCTCGAGCCCGATCAAGCAGGTGGCGTCCGGGCGCTTTGGCGTGACCTCGGAATATCTCGGCGCCTGCGAGGAAATCGAGATCAAGGTCGCCCAGGGCGCCAAGCCTGGCGAAGGCGGCCAGCTGCCCGGCTTCAAGGTCACCGAGTTCATCGCCAGGCTGCGCCACTCGACGCCCGGCGTCACCCTGATCTCGCCGCCGCCGCATCACGATATCTATTCGATCGAGGATCTCGCCCAGCTGATCTACGATCTCAAGCAGATCAATCCGCGCGCGCGGGTCTGCGTCAAGCTGGTCTCGTCGGCCGGGATCGGCACGATCGCCGCCGGCGTCGCCAAGGCCCATGCCGATGTCATCCTGATCTCCGGCAATACCGGCGGCACCGGCGCATCGCCGCAAACCTCGATCAAATTTGCCGGGACGCCCTGGGAAATGGGCCTGTCGGAAGTCAATCAGGTGCTGACCCTCAACGGCCTGCGCCACCGGGTGAAACTGCGCACCGACGGCGGCCTCAAGACCGGGCGCGACATCGTCATCGCCGCGATCCTCGGCGCCGAGGAATTTGGCATCGGCACGCTCAGCCTGGTGGCGATGGGCTGCATCATGGTCCGGCAATGCCACAGCAACACCTGCCCGGTCGGCGTCTGCGTGCAGGACGAGCGGCTGCGCGAAAAATTCACCGGCACACCGGAAAAGGTGATCAACCTGATGACCTATATGGCCGAGGAAGTGCGCGAGATCCTGGCGCGGCTGGGCTATCGCTCGCTCGACGAGATTATCGGCCGCACCGAATTGCTGCGCCAGGTCAGCCGCGGCGCCGAGCATCTCGACGATCTCGATCTCAACCCGATCCTCGCCAAGGTCGATGCCAGGGACAATGAGCGCAGCTTCCGTCTCGACACGCCGCGCAACGAGGTGCCGGACAGTCTCGACGCCGAGATGATCGACGATGCCAGGCCGGTGTTCGAGCGGCGGGAGAAGATGCAGCTGACCTATACGGTGCGCAACACCCACCGCGCCGTCGGCACGCGCTTCTCGGCCGAGATCACTGCCAAATATGGGATGAGCGTGCTCAACGAGGACCATGTCCATATCCGGCTGCGCGGTTCGGCCGGCCAGTCGCTCGGCGCCTTTCTCTGCCAGGGGATCACGCTGGAAGTGTTCGGCGACGCCAATGACTATGTCGGCAAGGGCCTGTGCGGCGGCAAGATCGTGGTCCGGCCGATGGTCAGCTCGCCGCTGGTCAGCCAGGACAATACGATCATCGGCAATACCGTGCTCTACGGCGCGACCTCGGGGCAGCTTTACGCCGCCGGACAGGCCGGCGAGCGCTTCGCGGTGCGCAATTCGGGCGCGGATGTCGTGGTCGAGGGCTGCGGCGCCAATGGCTGCGAATATATGACCGGCGGCAATGCCGTGATCCTGGGGCCGGTCGGCAGCAATTTCGGCGCCGGCATGACCGGCGGCATGGCCTTCATCCTCGATACCGCAGGCGATTTCGAGAAAATGGCCAATGGCGAGAGCATCGTCTGGCAACGGCTCGACAGCGCCCATTGGGAAGCGCATCTGCACGCGCTGATCGAGCGGCACCAGCGGACCACGGACAGCCGTTGGTCCGAATCGATCCTGCGCGACTGGGACCGCTGGCGGGATCGCTTCTGGCAGGTCTGTCCGAAGGAAATGGTCCACCGGATCGCCCATCCGCTTTCGGACAAGGAAGCGATCGAGGCGGCGGAGTGACCGGCCGGCGCAGGCTGCTGGCGTGGATGGGCCTTGCCGGACTGGGCGGATTGCTGGCATATAGGCCGGCAGCAGCAATTGCGAAGGGAACGCGCGCCATGCCCAAAATCACGCCGAACTATCTCGAAATGAAAGCCAGCGACCTGCCCGCCAGCAAGGCCTTCTACGAACAGGCCTTTGGCTTTGCCTTCACCGATTATGGCCCGGACTATGCCGCCGTCGAGGGCGGGCCGGTCGATATCGGGCTGGCCGCCGGCAAGGAGCCGGTGGCGCCGATGCCGACCTTCGAGAGCGACGATCTGGAAGCCTCGCTCGCGCAGGTGACCGCTGCCGGTGGGGCGATCGTCCGGGAGATCTTCGCCTTCCCCGGCGGGCGGCGCTTTGAATGTCTCGATCCCTCGGGCAACCGGCTGGCGATCTATCAGCCGGACTGACCGCGCAGCGGGACGCACCGAAACAATATCTTGCGCCCGGTCGATCAAGCCTCTTTCCCCCGCGTCCATTCGGGATTAAGCGGGGCTTATGTGGCAGTTATACCAGTTCCCCCTATGTCCGTTTTCGCGCAAAGTCCGCTTGCTGCTGGGCGAGAAGTCGGTCGCCTATGAACTGGTGCGCGAATCACCCTGGGATCAGCGCGACGAATTTCTGGCGATGAACCCGACCGGCCGGACGCCGGTGATGAAACAGGCCGGCAGCGACATTTGCCTGGTCGATAGCATGGCGATCTGCGAATATATCGAGGAAACCGTTGAAAAGGTGCCGATGATCAACGGCACGGCGGTGAATCGCGCGGAAATCCGGCGGCTGGTCGCCTGGTTCGACGAGCAATTTTACGGCGATGTCACCGCGCCGATGCTGCACGAGCGGATGCACAAAAGGCTGGTCCGGCGCGAACCGCCGGAAGCCAAGATTCTGCGCGAGGCGATGCGCCGGGCGAATCAGCATCTCGACTATATCGACTATCTGATCGACCATCGCAGCTGGCTGGCCGGCGCCACCATGAGCCTCGCCGATCTGGCGGCAGCGGCGCAGATTTCCGTGGCGGACTATCTCGGCGCGATCGACTGGGCCGGGCACGAACAGACCAAGGCCTGGTATGCGATGTTCAAGTCGCGCCCGTCCTTCCGGCCCTTGTTGTCCGAACGGATGGAAGTGATTGCGCCGCCGAGCCATTACGAAAAGGTCGACTTCTAGCGATAATCTGCGCGCCGGCTCTCGGGCGTCAGGCCCTGACCACCGTCATCAGATAGTTGAGCGCCAGATTGTCGGACACGGAAAACCCGCTCGCCGGACTGTAGGAGAGGCCGCTGGTGTCGATCACCTTGAGCCCCGCCTCGCCCAGCATGTCCGCCAGCTCTTCCGGCGTGATGAATTGCTCGTGGTGATGCGTCCCGCGCGGGATCCGCCCCGTCCGTTCGGCCAGTTCCACCAGCATCAGTTTCGACAGCGTCGTGCGATTGGGGGTGGAGAGGATCATCAGGCCGTCATCGGCCATGGCGCCAGCCAGCCCGGCAATGAAGGCCTGCGGATCATCGACATGTTCGATCACCTCGAGCGAGGTCACCAGATCAAAACCCCGGCCGGAAAAATCCTCGATCGCCTGGTTGCGATAGTCGATCGCCAGCCCCTGCGGTTCGGCATGCGCCTTCGCCGCCGCGATATTTTCCGGCGCGGCATCCAGCCCGGTCACGGCTGCGCCCAGCCTGGCCAGCGGCTCGCAGAGCAGGCCGGCGCCGCATCCGACATCCAGCGCCCTCTTGCCCGCGAGCGGTTTCAGCTTGCTGCTGTCGCAATGGAAATGCAGGTCGATCGCGTCCCTGATATAGGCGAGCCGCACCGGATTCAGCCGGTGCAACATCGCCGAAGACCCCGCCGGGTTCCACCAGTCGGCCGCGAGGGCCCCAAAATGTGCCGCTTCTTCGGGCCTGATCGTGCTGCTACTTGCCTTTGTCATGCCCCCTCTTTATCAGGCTTTTCAATCCTGTTCAGGCCCTTTTTATCGAAAGTTCAACCGACAGCAGCATGGCACGCATAGTGATGAAATTTGGCGGCACCTCGATGGCCGGAATCGACCGCATCCGCCGGGTGGCGCAGATCGTCAAGCAACAGGCCGACGCCGGCCACGAAGTGGCGGTGGTTGTCTCCGCCATGGCGGGCGATACCGACCGGCTGGTCAACTTCTGCCGCGAGGCCAGTTCGCTCTACGATGCGGCCGAATATGACGTGGTCGTGGCTTCCGGAGAACAGGTCACGGCCGGCCTGCTGGCCATCGCCCTGCAGTCGCTGGGTGCCAGGGCGCGCAGCTGGCTTGGCTGGCAGATGCCGATCCGCACGGTCGAGGCGCACAGCAAGGCGCGGATCGACTCGATCGACGGGGAGGCGCTGGTCGCCGCCATGCAGAGCGGCGAGATCGCGATCATTCCGGGCTTTCAGGGAATCAGCGAAGAGGGCCGGGTCACGACGCTGGGCCGCGGCGGTTCCGACACCAGCGCGGTTGCCATTGCGGCCGCGGTCAAGGCCGATCGCTGCGACATCTATACCGATGTCGACGGCGTCTACACCACCGACCCGCGCATCGTCACCCGGGCCCGCAAGCTCAACAAGGTGACCTTCGAGGAAATGCTCGAACTGGCCAGCGTCGGCGCGAAAGTGTTGCAGACCCGCTCGGTCGGGCTGGCGATGAAGGAAGGCGTGCGCATCCAGGTGCTGTCGTCCTTCACCGATGAAAATACCAACTGGACCGCCGATGACCTGCCCGGCACGATGATTGTCGGCGAAGACGAAATGGAGATTGAGGATATGGAACGGCAGCTGATCACCGGCATCGCCCATGACAAGAATGAAGCGAAGATCACCCTGACCCGCGTGCCCGACAAGCCCGGCGCGGTGGCCTCGATCTTTGCGCCGCTTGCCGATGCCGCGATCAATGTCGACATGATCATCCAGAATGTCGGCCGCGAGAAAGGCGAAACCGACGTCACCTTCACCGTGCCCAATGTCGATCTCGACCGGGCGATGCAGGTGCTGGAAGAGGCGAAGCCCACGATCGGCTTCAACCGCCTGATCCCCGACACCAATGTCGCGAAAATTTCTGTGGTCGGCGTCGGCATGAAGAGCCACGCCGGCATCGCCGCGACCATGTTCAAGGCGCTGGCCGAGCGCGGCGTCAATATCCAGGCGATCACCACATCTGAAATCAAGGTCAGCGTGCTGATCGAAGAAGACTATACCGAACTGGCGCTGCGCGTGCTGCATACGGCTTACGGGCTGGATGCCGAGGATGCGGCCTGATTATCTTCCCTCCCCTTCAGGGGAGGGATCAAGGGAGGGGAAGTCATCGTGAACATCCCCCTCTCCCAACCCTCTCCCCTGAAGGGGAGAGGGCTTTAGAAAGAAACATAATGACCCAGTCCAAACTGTCCCATCTCATGCAACGCGGTACCGACTTTCTCGGCTGCGAGACCGCGATCATGTGCGGGGCGATGTCCTGGGTGTCGGAACGCCATCTGGTCAGCGCGATTTCCAACGCCGGCGGCTTTGGCGTGATTGCCTGCGGCGCGATGACGCCGGAGCTTCTCGACACCGAGATTGCCGAGACAAAGAAGCGCACCGACAAGCCGTTCGGGGTCAACCTGATCACCATGCATCCCGACCTGATGGCTCTGATCGCGGTCTGCGGCAAACATGACGTGACTCATGTCGTGCTGGCCGGCGGCCTGCCGCCCAAGGGCAGTCTCGAGGCGATCAAGGAAACCGGCGCCAAGGTGATCTGCTTTGCGCCCGCCATGGCGCTGGCGAAGAAATTCGTCCGCTCCGGCGTCGACGCGCTGGTCATCGAGGGCATGGAAGCGGGCGGCCATATCGGGCCGGTCTCGACCTCGGTACTGGCGCAGGAAATATTGCCGGAGATCGCGGAACAGGTACCGGTCTTCGTCGCCGGCGGCATCGGCACCGGCGAGATGATCGCCGCCTATCTCGAAATGGGCGCCAGCGGTGTCCAGCTCGGCACCCGCTTTGTCTGCGCCCATGAATCGATCGCCCATCCCGATTTCAAGAAAGCCTTCATCCGCGGCAACGCCCGCGACGCGATCACCAGCGTCCAGGTCGACCCCCGGCTGCCGGTGATCCCGGTGCGGGCGCTGAAGAACAAGGGCACCGAGGAATTCACCCGCAAGCAGATCGAGGTCGCCAAATTGCTCGACTCCGGCGCAATCGAAATGGGCGAAGCGCAATTGCAGATCGAGCATTTCTGGGCCGGTGCGCTGCGCAAGGCGGTGATCGACGGCGATATCGAATATGGCAGCGTCATGGCCGGACAGTCGGTCGGCATGGTCAAGGCAGAAGAATCCGTGGCCGAAATCATCCAATCTCTGGTCGATCAGGCCGAGACGGCCCTGGCACGCTAGATTGTCTCAACGCTTCAACAAGACGCCGCCGCCGGGATGGTTCCCTTTGCCTGACGCGTTGTCAGGTCATCGGATGATGGGTGAATCCGATCCGCAGTGACACCTGATAATGGGCGACCTTGCCATCGACAATATGGCCGCGGGTGTCGGTCACTTCAAACCAGCCCAGATCCTTGATCGTCTCCGCCGTCCGGGCGACCGCTTTTTCGATGGCATCCTCGATGCTCTTCGACGAGCTGCCCACCACTTCGGTGATCTTGTAGACATTATCATCCATGGCAATTTCCCTTTTCTGCTTTCCGACTCGTTTGAAAGCCCAATATAGCACGGGAACGGCGCAAGCCTTCTTGCATCGGTGATAGGGTTGGTTCACAAGTCCCGGAATGATTGAACCAACACCCCAGACGGTCCCGGCAGGGCATGTTTCCAGCAGCTCGACAGAAAGTTATAATCAGGGCCTGACGCCGCTGCATCCACCGCAAAAAAGCCTGATCCGGATCCGCATGATCATCCGGTCGCTGGTCCTGCTGGCGCTGGCGCTGGTCGCCGAGATCGCGCTTTGGGTTCAGCTGGGAACATCGCCCGGTCTGGTCCTGATCCCCGTGGCGCTGCTCGCGCTGCTGCAGGTGCTGGTGCTGCCCGGTCGCATCTACCGGCGCTGGGGCTATGACATGGGCGACGAGCAGTTGCGCGTCCTGCGCGGCTTTCTCTGGCGCACCGACACGATCGTCCCGTTCAACCGGATTCAGCATATCGACGTGGCCCAGGGTCCGCTGCAGCGGCTGTTCGGCCTGTCGACCCTGATCGTGCACACCGCCGGCACGCATAACAGTATCGTCACCCTGCCCGGCCTCGCCACTGCCGATGCCGAGCAGATGCGCGAGACGATCAAGGGCCATATCCGCCAAGACATGATATGAACGATCCATCCGCCAGTCCGTTAGCGGACGACAGCGCTCCGTTCCAGCGCCTGCACCCGCTTAGCGTCGTCCTCAAATCGGTCGGCACATTGGGCCAGAATCTGTTTGTCATCCTGGTCCTCCATTTCAGTCTGTTCGACCAGAATATCTTTTACACAGCGCTCGCCGCCACGGCGCTGATCGCGCTGGTCGTCGGAGTAAATCTGCTGATCTGGTCGCGCTTCACCTATCAGGTGACGGACCGGGAAATCCGCATCAGGAGCGGCCTGCTCAACCGCAACAGCCGTTCGATCCCGTTCGACCGGATTCAGGATGTCAGCCTCGAACAGAAGCTGGTCAGCCGGCTGCTCGGCCTCGCCACGGTTGCGCTGGAGACGGGTGCCGGCGGCGGCGAAGACGGGCAGCTCGATGCGCTGGCGCGGCCGGACGCGGAAGCGCTGCGCGACACCATCCGCGACTATAAGGCCGGCCTGGGGACCGCCGGGACCGAAGCAGACGAACTATCCGTTATCGCCGATCGCCCGCCCCTGTTTGCGATGGACAATCGCCGCATCCTGATCGCCGGCCTGTTCAACTTTTCCTTCGTGCTGCTGGCGGTGCTCGGCGCCATCGCCCAGAATTTCGATTTCCTGCTCCCCGACGATTTTTTCGATCCGCGTCTCTGGCTGGATGCCCTGCCGGAGCCGGAAACCATTGATCGCCTGGGATCCTGGGCGCGATTCGGCGGCGTCCTGGCCGCGATCCTGTCGCTGATCGCCGTCGGCCTGGCCAGCGGTATCGTCCGGACAGCCGTCCGCGAATATGGCTTTCGCCTCGACAGGGTGGAGAGCGGTCAGCCCGGTTTCCGGCGGCGGCGCGGCCTGTTCACCCTGACCGACATGGTGATGCCGATCCACCGCGTCCAGGCCGCGGTGCTGCAGACCGGACCGGTGCGCGAGCGCTTTGGCTGGTATCATCTGAAATTCATATCACTGGCCAGCGACAGCGGCGGCGAAACGGATCATAGCGCCGCGCCCTGCGCCACGCTGGCGGAAATAGATCCGATCCTGGAACAATGCGCGATCCACCGGGCCACTGCGGATCTCGCATTTCATCCGGTCAGCCCGGCCTTCTGGTGGCGGGGCGCGATCATCGTCACGCTGCTGCTCGCTGCGATTGCCGTTGGCACGGGATTTCTCCTGCACCAGGGGTTTTTTGCACTGATCCTGCTGGCCCTGCCGGTTGCCGGAATCCAGTTTCTCAACTGGCGCCATCATCAATATGCCCTGACCGACAGCCAGTTGTTCGTCCGGTCCGGCTGGTGGCGGCGGCAGTGCACCATGCTGCTGCGGCGCAAGATCCAGACCGTCGACGTCAGCCAGTCGCCGCTTGACCATCCACTCGATCTTGCCAGCGTCACCATCGGCATCGCCGGTGGCTCCGCGATCCGGCCGCTGATGATCAGGGACATTGACCTTGATCAGGCGATGAAATTGCGGGCTGCGCTGATCAACCAGCAGAAACGCCCTTGACTAAGCCCGCCAGATATCCTCGTTAGTTACCAAAGATATTTCCGGAGAAAAAAATGTTCAGTTCGAGATTTGCCCTGTTGCTGCCGCTGGCGCTGCTGACCACCACGCCGGTTAGCGCGCAGGCCCCTGCCACCCAGCATAGCGTTGCCCCTCAGTCCGTGGCCCTGCACAATATCATTGATGATTACTGGGCCTATCAGCTCGACCAATATCCGGAATTCGCCTCCTCGCTCGGCGTCGACGATCCGGTCGGCCGGGTCAGCGACCCCAGCCTCGAGGCCGAAGACAAGCGCGTCGAAAAGGCAAAGGCCTGGCTGAAGCGGCTCGATGCGATCGACACCGCCGCGCTCAGCGAGGATGACAAGACCAACTATGGCATATTGCACCGGACGCTCGCCGAGGAGATCGAGGCGAACAGCTATGGCCAGCGGATGATCAATTTCACCAACCGTGGCGGCTGGCACCAGAATTATGCCAGCATGCAGAACAACCTGCCGTTCCGCAACGCGGCGGATTACCAGACCTATATCAACCGGCTGAAACAATATGCCAAGGTCAATGACCAGTCGATCGCGGTCGCCAACCAGGCCCTCGCCGGCGGCTATGTCCAGCCCTGCGTCTCGATGGAAGGCTATGAAACGAGCATTTCGGGACTGCTGACCGATGATCCGAAGGATTCGCGCTTCTTCCAGCCGTTCACCCGCAAGCGGCCGGAATCGATCGACGCCGCCACCTATGCGGCGCTGGCCGACGAGGCGGCCGCAACGATCGAAACCGTGATCAACCCGGCGGTGCGCAAGCATCTCGACTGGTATGTGAAAGACTATGCCCCGAAATGCGCCAAGGCCCCCGGCATCTCGGCCCAGCCCGGCGGCGCGAAATATTATGATTTCCGCATCCGGCAGATGACGACCACCGACAAGAGCGCCGACGAGATTCACAATATCGGCCTCAGCGAAGTGGCGCGGATCCGGGCCGAGATGGTCGAGGTCGCCAGGGAGGCGGGCTATGACACGCGCGAGGCCTTTATCGAGCATCTGCGCACCGACCCGCAATATTATGCGAAGACGCCGGAAGAGCTGATGGAAAAGGTCGCGCGGGTGACCAAGATCATCGACGGCAAGATGCCCTCGATCATCGGCAAGCTGGCAAGGCTGCCCTATGGCATCAAGGAAATCCCGGCGGAGACCGCGGAAGGCACGACCACCGCCTATTACAACCCGGGCTCGCCCGATGTCGGCATTGCCGGCTTCTATTATGTCAACACGTCGAAGCTCGACCAGCGGCCGTTCTGGGAAATCCCGGCGCTGAGCGTGCACGAGGCGGTGCCCGGCCATCACCAGCAGATCGCGCTGCAGCAGGAGCTCGACATGCCGGACTTCCGCAAATATGGCGCCTTCTTCACCGCCTTCGTCGAGGGCTGGGGCCTCTATTCGGAGCGGCTTGGCATCGAGATGGAGCTTTATGACACGCCGGCCAAGAATATGGGCCGCCTGTCCTACGAAATGTGGCGCGCCTGCCGGCTCGTCGTCGACACCGGCATCCACAGCAAGGGCTGGAGCAAGCAGCGGGCGATTGACTTCATGACCGACAATACCGCGCTCAGCGCCGCCAATATCGAGGCCGAGGTCAACCGCTATATCAGCTGGCCGGCTCAGGCACTGGCCTACAAGATGGGCGAGCTGAAAATCCGCGAGCTGCGCACCAAGGCGACCAGTGAACTGGGTGACAAATTCGACCTGCGCGAATTTCATGATGTCGTGCTGGGCCAGGGCGCGGTGCCGCTGGATATGCTCGAGGCGCAGGTAAACCGCTGGATTGAGGGGAAGCAATAGATGTACGCAATCCGGGCAATATTATTGGTAATCAGTCTTGCCACTGCGGCTCCATCAATGGCGCAAGCAACGCCGGAAACTATCGCCAGTTCAACGCTGGAGGACCTGAAAAAGGGCGATGCCAAACAGGTCATCGAAAATCTGATCGCCAAAGCCCCTCTGGTCACGGTGAGCGCTGCGGAGAAGACAAATCTGATCAACACCCTCAATACTTTTCTTTCCAGCTATGGAGAAGTGGAGGGTTGGGATTTGATTCTATCCAGAAAAGCTTCAAGCAGATACGTCCAGCAGAGCTACATGGTGTACCAGGAAAAATATGCACTTCACTTTGAAATGAAATTCTACCGTGGTGCAGACGGCTGGATTCTTTCCGGTTTCAAATTCAATGATGCGCTCGACGAATTGGCAGACGCCCAATTCGAAAATGATCTGGCCCGGTCGCTAGCAAACTAGACGATCAGAACAGACGATCTATTGGTCAGGCTCGGGGGTTTCATCCGCCCCCGGTGGCACGGCAAGGTCATTGGTGTCATCCACCGCATCGGCGTCCTGCTCGTCAAGCCGGTCGCGGGCCGCTTCCGCCGCCTCTTCCCGCGCCGCGCGGTTAGCCTCGATTTCCAGCACGCGCGCTTCGACCGCATCGGCTTCGGCATCGATCCGGGCCAGACGTTTCTGCCGTTCCTCCTCGATCAGCTGTCCCCAGTTGACCGTGTCATCAATGCCTTTTTCGGCATAGGCCTGCTGCAACAAGGCCTGCGTACAACCCGTGAATCCGCCCGCTCCAGTCGGTGAGCAGCTATTGGTTCCTGATTTTCCGACATATTCGTAGGATTTGACGCGTTCCGACCAGGCCTGATTCTTGGCGTCGCCTAGATCGCCACTGCGCAGGGTTTCGGGAATGCGGTAGCGCTCATTCTCGTCCTTGCGCGCGCAGACGACAATCTCGTCATCGGTGCTCTGCGGGCAGGGATCGTCGCCATAGATGACCAGCTGGTTGACGCGGTCGCCGGGCTTATCCTGGGCTTGCGCCGGGACAGCCAGCAGGCCAGCGCCGGACAGCGCGGCGACGGAGAGCAAGATTTTCTTCATCATAACAGTTCCTTTGTCCGCACCGGCCTGAACCGGTGCTGAAGCGGGTTACGCCTCCTAAATGCGTTTCGACAAGCCGATCGCCACCCGGCAGCCGAGACGGATCGCCGCGCTCAGGACCGGATAGCCGGGTGCATCTTCCGCTCCCGCTGCAATTGCCGTTTCCTTATGCTCCAGTTCCTCTTCGCGAAACTCCGCAATCATACGGGTCAGCTCGGGATCATTTTCCGATTCGAGCGCATCAAGCTGCTCGCGGTAATGCTGGTCGATTTCCGTCTCGACCGCTGCGGTGCAGGCCATGGCCGCCCGCGGCCCCATGGCTGCGGTGGTCGCGCCCAGCGCATAGCCGGCCATTTTCCAGAAGGGCTGCAGCGCTGTCGGCCGGACGCCGCGATCCGCGATCATCTGGTCAAAAGCGTCCAGATGGCGCTGCTCCTGCTCCGCCATATGATGGATCGCGCTGCTGTGCGGCGCATCATCGCCCATCACGGCCAGCTGGCCCTTGTAGATTTGCGCCGCCCCATATTCTCCGGCCTGGTTGACGCGGATCATCGAGGCGATATCGGCTCGTGCCTGTCCCAATTTTGTTTCAGCCATTGTCGGCGCTCCTCCGGCCATTTGCTATCAAGATAGAGACAAGAATAGCGCCGCCGACCGAAAAGAGGAAATTAAAACCGGCCAGCGAAATGCCGAACAGGCTCCAGGGTGCGACATCACAGCGCACCAGCGGCGCGTTCATGATCGAATCGAGCAGATCGCCGCCAGCCGGCAGATTGGTGGAGCAGGACGTGAATCCTTCCCACCAGCCATATTCGACTCCGGCGTGAAAGCTGCCGATCAGACCGCTGATCAAAATAGCCATGGTCGCGGCCACGGTAAGCGGCATCGACCAGCTTTGGGGCCGCAACAACAGCGCTGCCCCGGCCAATATGATGGCGGCAAGATGCGGCCATCTTTGCCACATGCACATCTCGCAGGGGTAGAGGCCAAAGCCATATTGACTGATCAGCGCGCCGCCCAGCAGAGCTGTGGGCAGCAGGAAGGCCAGCCAGGTGGCGTTGCGGATCGATCCCATCAGGCGACCCTAGTTTTTCGCCACCACCGTTTTTCTGGCGGTCTTTTTTGCCGCCTTGTTCATCGCCATTTTCAAGCCATCGGGACCGAGGCGACCGATGGTCTGCAGCGCATAATGCAGCTGGAAATCCTCGACGCCCTGTTCCTTCAGTTCCTCTGCCGTCTGGGTGAAGCGCGGATCTTCCTTGCCATCCTCTTCCAGCACATCATCCTTGAGCTTGATCTCGTTGATCAGGTGACGGCGCAGGTCCGATTCCCGGAACCGGGGACGGGTCTTGTAATCCGGGTCGGACAATTGCGGCACATTGATGTCGGGTTCGATCCCGCCCTCCTGCACCGACCGGCCCGATGGCGTATAATAGCGCGCGGTCGTCAGTCGCAGCGCGCTGTCGTTGGACAGCGGCAGCAAGGTCTGCACCGACCCCTTGCCGAAACTGCGTTCGCCCATGACCAGCGCGCGATGATGGTCCTGCAGGGCACCGGCCACAATTTCCGATGCCGAAGCGGAACCCGCGTCGATCAGGACAATGACCGGCAATCCGGCAGCGGCATCACCGCTTTTCGCAAAATAACGCTCGATATCGGATTTTGCGCGTCCGCGCTGTGACACGATTTCGCCGCGCGACAGGAATACGTCGGAGACCGACACGGCCTCGTCAAGCAGGCCGCCCGGATTGGACCGCAAGTCCAGGACATAGCCAAGCGGCTTCTTGCCCATGGATTTGTCGATTCCGGCAATCGCGGCAGCGACATCAGCGCCGGTGTCGCTGGAGAAGCTGTTGATGCTGATCACGCCAATCTGGTCCTTGATTTCCCAGGTGACCGGCTTCAGGTCGATAATCGCACGTTTCATCGTGACATCGAACGGCTTGTCCCGACCGGGGCGAACAATGGTGATCGTGATCGGGTCGCCGGGCTTGCCGCGCATTTCCTCGACCGCCTCGTCCAGCGTGCCGCCGTAGATCAGTTCGCCATCGATATGGGTGATATAGTCACCGGCCTTCACGCCCGCCTTGTCGGCCGGCGTATCCTTGAACGGTGCAATGACTTTGACAGCGCCGTCTTCCAGCGTCACCGAAAGGCCCAGGCCACCGTAATTGCCGTCGGTCTGGGTCCGCAGATTTTCGAAATCCCGGGCATCGAGAAAGCTGCTGTGCGGATCAAGACTGGCCAGCATGCCTTCGATGGCCCCCTTGATCAGATCGGCATCGTCGACCTGGTCGACATAGTCATTCCGCACCCGTTCAAAGACGCTCATGAACTGCTCCATCTCGCGATAGGTATTGGCGTCCACGGCGGAAATGGCGGACGTCGTGGCGGGCAGGAGCGCGACGGTCAAAACAAGGGCGGCGGCTTGCAATACGGGCTTTTTCATTCATCATGTCCTGTCGGTCTAAGTCGGTACCAAATATAGGCTGGAATCGTCTCTAAAGCAAAGCAGCTTAACCAATAATGACGCAAGCCTTCGACGAACAGCGATTTTCGAGTCGCTTTGCCCCGTTTCAGCCGATTAGGGCGGCAATATCGATCGGTCGACCGCGGCGACGCAGCTCGACGGTCACCCTCGGATCATCGGACCCGGACTGCCCGACCGGGGCCCCCTGCACCACCCGGTCACCGACCGCGACGCTGCTCGTCGCCATATTGGTGATCAGGCTGGTCCAGCCGGCAGCATGTTCGATGATCAATATGTTGCCATAGCCCCGGTAGCGGCCGGAATAGGCGACGCGGCCCGCCGCCGGCGCGACGATCTGCGCGCCGGGATCGACGGCAATCGTCAGCCCGCGCGAGCGATAGCCACTGTCGGATATCTCGCCGAGACCGGTGACGATTTCGCCGATCACCGGCAAGCGATAGGCCCGGGCGACGTCTTCATCCTGCTGCGCCGACCGAACCGCCGGCTCCTGTCCCTGACCGGGCCGCAGCAGCGGTCCGTCCAGTTCCGCCAGCGATTCGCGGACCGCGCCGCTCTCGCGGATCTGGTCCATCAGGTCCAATATGTCGCGGGCTTCCTCGCCAAGAGCCAGCGCCTGCTCCTGCTCGATTCCTGCGTCGTCGGAAAATCTTGCCGCGTCAATCCGCTCGCTGGCTTCCATGCCGGCCAGTTGCCGCCGCCGTTCGGCAAGCCGACGCTGGCTTTCGTCCAGCGAAGCAATCGCCCGGGCAGCCTGCAGCCGAAGCTGCTCACCCTGCCGGACTTCATCGCGCAGGCTGGCGGTGCGCCGTTCGATTTCCGGCATCACGGCAGACAGGATCGAGCGCATGTAGATCAGTTCATCGAGCGAACGCGGCTCGACCAGGGCAAGCGCGGTCGGCTTGCGTGTCATCATCTGCAGCGCCGCGGTCAGCCGGATCATCGGCCCCTGCTTTTCCGCCAGCCGCGCCCGCTGGCGCTGCTGCAGCCGGGTCACGATGGCGATGCGGGTGCGGGCAGCCTTGATATCGGCTTCGGCGGCCTGGATGCGCGCGGCCAGAGCGGCGGCTTCGCTGGCGATGCGGTCGGCATCATTGCTGGCCGCTTCGGCCTGACGGCGCAGGGCATTGCTCCGCTGACGGGCGCGCTCCGCCTGTTCGCGCGCCGACAGCAGGCTGCGCTGCTGTTCGGAAAGGCTTGGTTCGGGGGTCTGGGCGGAGAGCAATGCCGCTCCCGCCGTCGCCAGGCCGCAAAAAGCGATCAGGGCAAGAACGGAACGGAACATCGCGCTCATCCTTCCCGGTGATAGGGATGGCCGGCGATGATCGATGTCGCGCGGAACAATTGCTCCGCCAGCATCGCCCGCGCCATCATGTGCGGCCAGGTGGCCCTGCCAAAGGAAAAGAAATGATCCGCGCTCGCCCGTTCTTCCGCGCTCAGGCCATCGGCGGCACCGAGCAGGAAACGCGCCTCGCGCGCGCCATCGTCACGCCAGGCGGAGAGCAGCTTTGCAAATTTGCTCGATGTCCAGTTTTCGCCCGTTTCGTCCATCGCAATGATCTTCGTAGCGCCCTGCAGCTTCGGCGGCTTGCCGCCCTGGTCGGGAAGCTCGCTGATCTTCACGTCCCAGCCGATCCGCTTGACATAGCGATCGACCAGCTCCGCTTCCGGGCTGCGGCCAATCTTGCCGCGGGCGACGATATGCAATCGCATCGCCCGGCAGGATCAGGCTTCGGCGACTTCCGCCGCTTCGCCTTCCTCGTCCACGGCCCACATGCGCTCCAGATTGTAGAAGCTGCGCACTTCCGGCCGGAACAGGTGGACGATCACATCGCCCGCATCGATCAGCACCCAGTCGGCATTGGCCAGGCCCTCGACGCGGACCGTGCCACCGGCCTGCTTGATCCGCTCGGCGAGTTTCTGCGCAATACCCGCGACCTGCCGGGTCGAACGCCCTTCGGCGATCACCATATGGTCGGCAATATTGCTTTTGCCTGCCAGCGGAATCGACACGATGTCCTGCGCCTGGTCATCGTCGAGCGACTTCATGACCAGCGCATGGAGCGCGTCCGACTCGGCCTTTCCTTCAGCGGAAGTGGCGGATTTCAGAACTTTTACCTTCGGTTTCGTCAACGTAAATCCTAATCTTCTGGGCCAATCAGCCGGTGTGTCACCGCGTCTCGTACGCGGCGACCATCATATTGCTGATGCCAATGGGGCCGGGCCATCCGGATCGCGGTGGCCGAGCGGGGGTCGGGACGATAGCGCAAGAATGTCAGCGCCGGCGTACTCCAGTTGGTCCAGTTACCAATCTGGCTCGCGGGGTGGACGAAGCGCCGCAGCCAAGCCATTGCGGGAGCCGCAAAAGCATCATCATCATAGCCGGGTCTCGAAATAACTGCAATCGGCAATAATTGCGCGATCTTTCGCCAGTCTTTCCAGCGGTGGAACTGGGCCAGATTGTCGGCCCCCATGATCCAGACGAATTGCCGCTTTGGATAGCGTTGCACCAGCTTGCGCAGCGTATCATAGGTATAACGCGTACCAAGATCCTGCTCGATTGCGGTTGGCCGGATCGTGCTGCGCCGGGCCATTTTCTGCGCCGAGGCCAGCCGGGCGTGCAGCGGTGCCATGTCCCTGGCCCCTTCCTTCAGCGGATTGCCCGGTGACACCAGCCACCAGAATTCGTCGAGATCAAGCGCGGCCATCGCGAACAGGCTGATCGACCGATGGGCGCCGTGCGCCGGGTTGAAGGAGCCGCCCAGCAGGCCGGTGGTTTTCACGCTGCCGCGCTCAAGGGCGTGTTTGCCCGTTTCCGCGCACCACCCATTTATAGGTCGTCAGCCCTTCCAGCGCCACCGGACCACGCGCGTGCAGGCGCCCGGTGGAAATGCCGATTTCGGCGCCGAGGCCGAATTGCCCGCCATCGGCAAACTGGCTCGAGGCATTGTGCATCACGATCGCGCTGTCGGCGCGCAGGATGAAATTTTCGGCCATGTCTGCGTCTTCGGTGACAATCACGTCGGTATGGTGCGAACCATGGTCGGCGATATGGGCCAGCGCCTCGTCAACCCCGTCCACCATCGCAACCGACAGGATCGGAGCGAGATATTCGGTGTCCCAGTCGCTATCATCGGCAGAAACGATTCGCTCGTCCAGCTCGAGCACCGCGTCATCGCCGCGTATCTCGCAACCGGCATCAAGCAGCGCGCGGACCAGAGGGCCGGGAGCCGGATAATCCTGGTCGATCAGCAAGGTCTCCATCGCACCGCAAATCCCGGTCCGCCGCATCTTGGCATTGACCGCGATCGCCAGCGCCTTGTCCGGGTCGGCGTCCTTGCCGATATAGGTGTGGCAGATGCCGTCGAGATGCGCCAGCACCGGCACCCGTGCCTCGTCCTGCACCCGCTTGACCAGAGACTTGCCGCCGCGCGGGATGATGATGTCGATCAGCCCGCTGGCTTTCAGCATCGCCCCGACCGCAGCCCGGTCGGTGGTCTGGACCAGCTGGATAGCGTCGGCGGGAAGGCCCGCCTCGACGACGCCGGTGACCATTGCCTCGTAGATCGCGCCGTTGCTCCGGATCGCTTCCGATCCGCCGCGCAGGATCACGGCATTGCCCGATCGCAGCGCCAGGGCCGCGGCATCGGCGGTGACATTGGGCCGGCTTTCATAGATGATGCCGATCACGCCCAGCGGCACCCGGACGCGCTCCATCACCAGACCGTTGGGCCGTTCGGTCCGATCAATGACCTGTCCGACCGGATCGGGAAGCACGGCCACATGCTCTACCGCAGCGGCAATGGCTTCCAGCCGGTCGGCGTCGATCATCAGCCGGTCGAGCATGGAATCGCTCAGGTCCCTCTCGCGGGCGCTTTCCATGTCACGCTGGTTGGCAGCCAATATCATGGCCTGGTCGGCGCGCAAATGCCTTGCGGCGGCCTTCAGGGCGGCGGACTTTTGCGCGTCGCTCACGCCGGTCAGTTGCGAGAAGGCAGCGCGCGCCTTGCGGCCCATATCGGTAATCAGTTGTGCAGGATCTGTCATCAGTCGCAGCTAGCATGGTGGCGCCCGCAATTTAACCCAAAATCGCCAGATTGTTCGCGCAAGAAAAACTTCGCTCCGGGCAATAAGCGATTCTCCCGAATCACTTTTTTGCAACCAATAATCGCAAATCACGCAATTCACCGCATGACTCGTTCGACTCGTCACGAGTCGCTCCCCTGCGATTCGCCACTGCGGTTTCGCTCTGCTAGCGGCTCAGCGGGGATTACGAATAATAACGGCGGGTCATGCACAAACAAAATACCAGAAAAGGGCTTAAGGCTCGGCTGGACCATATGTTTACCGATCGCGAGTTTTTCATGCGATCGCACGGACAGGTCCGTTTTCTCACGATATCGGCAACCTTGCAGAAACGCGCGGCCTATTCGGTCGCGGCGGCGCTGGCTTTCTGGCTTTTGGTCACGCTGGCAATGATGATCAATCAGCTTACCGTAACCGGTGAACGCATGGCCCTCGCCCAGAAGGAAGCCGAGGTGAACAGCACCGAAAGCCGCGTCTCCAATTACCGGGCGTCGATCGACGACGTCGCCGCCGACCTCCAGCAGCGCCAGGATGTGCTTGACCAGATGACCGAGCAATTTGTCGGCGAGCAGCCCGAAGCTGCCGACGAGTCAAAGGTCGACGAGCAATTGTCGGAAAATACCCGGAAAATCAGCGCGGCCTTCCCCGAGGCGGCGCACCTTGCCAAACTCGAGGCCCGGCAGATTCTGTTCGCCCGGCGCCTGACCTTGGCGGCCAATCAGCGCACCGAACAAGCGGCTGAGGCGATTCGCAAATTCGGCCTGAACCCGGACAAGCTGGCCAAAAATTCGACGGACGCCATGGGTGGTCCGCTGATTCCTTTCTTCAAGAAACAGGGCCAGCAGCTGCATCCCACACTCGAGCGGCTGAACCTTGCGCTGCAGCGGATGGATGCGCTGGAACGGTCCCTGATTGCAATCCCGTCGGGCAAGCCCTCCAGCACGGGCATGATATCGAGCAGCTTCGGCTATCGCCGCGATCCGTTCACGGGCGGCGGTGCCATGCACAGCGGCATCGATTTCAAGGGATCATTGGGCCAGCCCATTCTGGCCGCTGCCGGCGGCAGGGTCACCCATGCAGGCTGGAAGTCCGGCTATGGCAAGGCCGTGGAAATCACGCATGGCAACGGATTGATGACACGTTATGCGCATTTGTCGCGGATCGGCGTGGTCTCTGGCCAGAAAGTCGAACAGGGGCTGCAATTGGGTGCCATGGGAAGTACGGGACGCTCGACCGGAACGCATCTCCATTTCGAGGTCCGGCTGAACGGACGCGCCATCAACCCCCGACCATTTTTGGAGGCGAACACAGATGTTCTCAAGATCAAAGCCATCGCACGACAACGTGCAAAGACACCCAAGCCCAGTCAGTCAGGCGCCAGCCGTGGCTAGAAGCAGCGGCAGCAGCGGGTCGAGTTTCTCGATCATCGGCGACGGCATCGTCATCACCGGCAATATCGAATCGAAGGTCGACCTGCATATCGATGGCGAAGTGATCGGCGACGTGAAATGCCTGTCACTGGTCCAGGGGCCGTCGAGCAAGATAAAGGGCGCCATCGTCGCCCAGAACGCCAGCCTGTCGGGCTCGGTCGAAGGCTCTATTGATGCCGGCGATCTGGTGATCGCTTCCACCGCGCGCATTGGCGGCGACGTCACCTATGAAAATGTGACGATCGAGCAGGGTGGCCATGTCGACGGCAAGTTCAAGCACCGGAGCAGCAAGTCACCCAATCTCGCCAAATCGACGGTGAACACGAGCGAAATGGCGATCCCGCTGGAACTGACAGCTGGCGACCGGGCGGCCTGACGCCAACGTCGCAAAATTGCATCTAGCTGCAAGGCAACATCCTACTAGCTGCGGGGTGCCTGCCGCCGATAGCTGAGCGCTTCGGCGACATGAATCCGCCCTACGTCAGTCGCGCCCGCCAGATCGGCAATGGTGCGCGAAACCCGCAAGACCCGTGTATAGCCGCGCGCCGACAGCCGCATCGCCGCGGCCGCCTGTGCCAGCAGGGTCCGCCCGGGTTCGTCCGGCGTGGCATATTTTTCCAGCGCCTCGCCATCGATTTCGCTGTTGGTCCGCACGTCCAGCCCGGCATAGCGCTGTCCCTGGACGGACCGCGCCCGCGCGACCCGCGCCGCCACCGCTTTCGAACCTTCCGCCGGCGGCGGCATGGTCAGATCTGCCGCCGACAGGGCGTCGACCTCGATATGCAGGTCAATCCGGTCGAGCAGCGGCCCGGAGACTTTTGCCTGATAATCGGCGGCGCATCTCGGTGCCCGCGAACAGGCCAGTGCGGCATCGCCCAAATGGCCGCAGCGGCACGGATTCATCGCGGCAACCATCTGGACGCGCGCCGGAAAGGTGACATGCGCATTGGCCCGGGCGACGCTGATTTCGCCGGTCTCGAGCGGCTGGCGCAGCGAATCGAGCACCGGCCGCTGGAATTCGGGAAGCTCGTCGAGAAACAGCACGCCAAGATGCGCCATGCTGACTTCCCCAGGCCGGACTTTCAACCCGCCACCGACCAGCGCCGCCATCGAGGCGCTGTGATGCGGTGCCCGAAACGGTCGCTGGCGGGACATCTGTCCCCCTTCCAGCGTCCCTGCGACAGAGGCCACCATCGACACTTCCAGCGCTTCGGCCGGCGACAGGGGTGGCAATATTCCGGGCAGACAGGATGCCAGCAGCGACTTGCCCGATCCCGGAGGACCGTTCATCAGCAGATTGTGGCCGCCGGCCGCGGCTATTTCCAGCGCCCGTTTCGCGGTCTCCTGCCCTTTCACATCCTTCAGGTCCGGTCCGTAATCCGGTTCCGGCGCTGCGCCGGTTTCCGGCGGCGTCAGGATCGACTGACCCTTGAAATGATTGAGCAAGGCCAGCAGGTCTCCCGGGGCCAGCACCTCGACATCACCGGCCCAGGCCGCTTCCGGACCCTGCAAGGCCGGACAGATCAGACCAAGATTGTGGCCCGAAGCGTGCAGCGCCGCCAGCAGCACGCCCGGCGTGGCGGCGAGTCGGCCATCGAGCGACAGTTCGCCGACGACGATATAGCTTGCCAGCGTCTCGGCATCGATAATGCCCATCGCGCCGAGCAGCGCGAGCGCGATCGGCAGGTCATAATGGGAACCGGCTTTCGGCAGGTCGGCCGGCGACAGATTGACCGTGATCCGCTTGGGCGGCAGGGAAAGCCCCATCGCCGCGATTGCCGCGCGCACCCGCTCGCGGCTCTCGGCGACCGCCTTGTCCGGCAGGCCGACTACATTGAACGCGGGCAATCCGGGCGCAACCTGACATTGCACCTCGACACCGCGCGCCTCCAGTCCGAGATAGGCCACCGTCTGAACCAGCGCCACCATCATGGTCGCTCCAATTTCATGCCGGAAACATGGAAGCGACCAGGGATTGAGTCGAGCATCAACCGCTGCCTGGCCGTAACCGTCAAAATGGCGAAAATCGGGCAATGAAACCGGTTAATATCGTCACAACCACAGCCACACACTCTTTCGCAAGCGGACGGCCTGCATAAGGGGAGCATGAATTGGAGCAACCGACCAGATTTCCGGACAGATCGCAGCCTTCCGGGCAGCGAACGCCAGGGGCTTTTTTTCAGCGTCCTGGTGCTCTGTGCCTTTCTGCTGCTTCCGGTCCAGCCCGCCCATGGCGCGAGCAGCTATACCGTTACCGAAACGGTCGAGATTTTCGAATATGATCTGAACGCACCGGAAAGCCGGGCCATCGCTGCCAGCACTGCTCTTGGTCAATATGGTCCGTTCCGCGTGATCGGAGCGGACACCATCGAAATGACCGGCACGGTGGACAGTTATACGCCCACGTTATTTCGCCAGATGATCAGGGATTTCCCCGCAATCAAGCATATCGAAATGCTCGATTGTGACGGGTCGGTTGATGAAGCGGCCAATCTCCGGCTGGCCCGGATGATTCGCCAAGCGGGAATCAGCACCAATGTGCCGGCCCATGGCTCGGTCCGCTCCGGTGCTGTGGATCTATTTCTCGCTGGAGTCACCCGGACAGCGGAACCCGATGCCGAATTCATCGTCCACAGCTGGATGGACGAAGACGGGCGGCAGGCCCGCGATTTTCCGGCCAGCGATCCGGTCCATGCCGAATATCTCGACTATTATGCCGAAATGGGCGTGCCGCTTCCGACCGCCAGGGCCTTTTACGCGCTGACCAACAGCGTCCCCTTCTCAGAGCAATTGCGCCTGTCACGCCGCGACATGGCTCGTTTCCAGCTGCTCCACTAGCCGCATCCATCCGCCAGCGCCCGTTCACGTCTCGTGCATCTCGGGGAACGATAATTGCTGTTGCGCGCTTTAATCATGCCGGCGTGCTTGCGCGTGCGGATGTGAAGCACCAAATGGAAGACGATGGACCAGAAACTCAAGAAAAAGCGGTGGAAATATACTTCCGGTTCCCGATTCCTGCTTTCGGTTATCGGATTCACGCTGATTCTGTTTTCGCCGATCATCGGCGCGATCCCCGGCCCCGGCTTCATCATTGTCTTTCCCATTGGTCTGGCTCTGGTCCTGCAAAATTCACGCTGGGCCAAGAAACGCTATGTCGATTTCAAGCGGCGCTTCCCCCAATATGGCAAATGGACCGACTGGGCGATGCGCAGAAGGCATCACAAGACCCTGCCCGAGGATTTTGAACTGCCGATTTTCGGCAAGGTGAAGACCGGCAATCGCGGCAAGAAAGTCTAGCGCAAACGCTTGACTTTCCGCGCCTGCCTGCCTAATCGCAGCCACAACGTATCGGCCGCAGCTTTTGGCGGCCTTTTTTATCGAAATTTTGACGTAGGATATTCGCGATGAAGCGTACATTTCAACCGAGCCGCCTGGTCCGCAAACGGCGCCATGGTTTCCGCGCCCGCAAGGCTACCGTTGGCGGCCGCAAAGTGCTGGCTGCGCGCCGTGCCCGTGGCCGCAAGAAGCTCTCTGCCTAAAACCAACATGGCCGCCGATGCTGCGCCTGGCGCAGCACGCCCATCGCCGGATCATCTGGACCAGAAGCAGCATTCGTCCGATTCGGCATCCACCCGACCCATCGCAGTGATTCGCAAACGCGCGGATTTTCTCGCCGCCAATCGCGGCAAGCGATTCGTTACCCCCAATTTTGTCCTGCTGGCCCATCGCCGCCGTACCGACCACACGGTTCCGGCCGAAACCGTGCGCCACGGCATCACGGTCACCAAGAAAATCGGCAATGCCGTCGTGCGCAACCGCATGAAACGTCGATTCCGGGCGCTGCTCGCGCAGGTCCTGCCCGGAGACGGACTGGCCGGCGTCGATCACATCATGATTGGTCGCAAGACCGATACGGAAGCGGATTTTGCAACGCTGAAGGCCGATCTCGAGAAGGGCCTGAAATATCTGGCCAAAAAGCTGGGTTAGACATGCTCAGGACCATCTTCATCTTCTGCGTGCGGTGCTGGCAATGGGGCCCCTCCCGGATTTTGCCGCCGACTTGCCGATATATGCCGACCTGTAGCGCCTATACGATCGAGGCGATCGAGAAACATGGTGCAATTAGGGGTGGCTGGTTGGGAGCGAAACGGCTATTGCGCTGCCATCCTTGGGGAGGCTCGGGCTATGACCCGGTGCCTTGATACCCCAATATACCGATCCTATTTGCAACAAATGGCCGAAAGCGGGACGAAATAGTGGACGATAAGCGCAATATCATCATGGCGGTGCTCCTCACCGGTATCATTCTGTTCGGCTGGCCGCTGATGATGGAACGGTTTTTCCCGGACATGGCCAACAAGAACGAGGCGGTCGAGCAGGCTGACGTCGCGGCCACCGATCAGGTATCCGCCGACAAGACCGCTCCGGTCAACAGTCCCGCCATGGGCGGCACCGACATTGCCGCAGCTCCTGCCTCGGGCAAGATCAGGCCTCTGGCCGCGGTCCTGCGCGAAAATCCTCGCGTTCTGATCGACACGCCGCGACTCCAGGGTTCGATCAACCTGCAGGGCGGACGGATCGATGATCTCACGCTGACCGATCATACGGTCGACATGAGCAAGAACAGCAAGCCGGTTCGCCTGTTTGCCCCTTCGGGAACCCAAGACGCCTATTTCAGCCGCTTCGGCTGGGCCGGACAGGGCGTAGTGGTGCCGGATGACAATACAGTCTGGACGACGGACGGCAGCAAGCTGACACCGGAAACGCCCGTCACATTGAGCTGGTCCAACGAGACCGGCCAGACCTATGCGATCAAGCTGTCGATCGACTCGGACTATCTGATCACCAGCGAGCAGACGGTCGTCAACCGCGGTGAAAACCCGATCGCGCTCAGACCCTATGGCCTGATCAACCGGAAGCGGGATCTGAACAATATCCCGCCCAGCGAAGCGAGCACATGGACGATCCACTCCGGTCCCGTCGGTGTCTATGACGGCGCCGCCAATTATGACGTGGACTACAAGAATCTGGCCGGCGAAGAGCCCGGATTTTTCGTCAGCCTGTTCGGCACGTCTGCGGTCGCCGGACCCAATAGCTATGACAATGATGTCAGCTGGCTGGGCTTTACCGACAAATATTGGCTGAGCGCGCTGGTCCCGGATGACATCTCCAGCGTCGAGGGGCGCTTCCGTTCCGGCGGGAGCGATATCTTCCAGGCCGAGATCGCGAAAAAGAATCCGCAGATCATCGGGCCCGGCCAGCAATTGCAGACCACGACCCGCCTGTTCGCCGGCGCCAAGGAGAACGCGGTCCTGGTAAAATATCAGGACGAATACGGGATCATCAATCTGGACCGTGCGATCGACTGGGGCTGGTTCTACTGGTTCGAAAAGCCGCTCTTCTACCTGCTCAACTGGCTGTTCCAGCTGGTCGGAAATTTCGGTGTGGCGATCATCCTGATGACCTTCGTCGTCCGCGGGATCATGTTCCCGATTGCCCAGAAGCAATTTGCCTCGATGGCGCAAATGCGGGCGGTCCAGCCGAAGATGAAGGCGATCCAGGCGAAGCACAAGGACGACAAGCAGCAGCAGCAGCAGGAGATCATGAAGCTGTACAAGGAAGAGAAGGTCAATCCGCTGGCCGGTTGCCTGCCGATCTTCCTGCAGATCCCGATCTTCTTCGCCTTGTACAAGGTGCTGATGCTGTCGATCGAGATGCGGCACCAGCCGTTCATCCTCTGGATCAAGGATCTCAGCGCGCCCGATCCGCTGACCCCGGTCAACCTGTTCGGGCTGCTGCCGTTCGATCCGCCGACCTTCCTTGCCGTCGGCATCCTGCCGATCCTGATGGGCATCACCATGCACCTCCAGTTCAAGCTGAACCCGGCGCCAATGGACCCGATGCAGAAGCAGATCTTCAGCATCATGCCCTGGATCCTGGTGTTCATCATGGCGCCCTTTGCCGCCGGCCTGCAGCTCTACTGGACGGTTTCCAACACGCTCACCATCCTGCAGCAGAAATGGCTCTATTCGCGCCATCCGCAGATGAAGGAAGCGATGGCGAAAGAAGCCGAAGAGAAGGCGCGCAAGGCTGCGGCTGACAAGGCGGAAGCATGACACCGCTTCATCCGAAGCTGTTCTCCGGCCCGATCAGCTTCCTGAAAAGTGCGCCGCAACTGCAGTTTCTGCCGGACCCGTCGGTCCCGGAGATCGCCTTTGCCGGTCGCTCGAATGTCGGCAAGTCGTCGCTGATCAACGCGCTGACCAACCGCAACGGTCTGGCCCGCACCTCGAACACGCCGGGACGGACCCAGGAACTCAACTTCTTCGATGTCGGCGAGCCGCTGGTCTTCCGGATCTGCGACATGCCGGGCTACGGCTATGCCAAGGCGCCGCCGAAGGTGGTCCAGAAATGGCGCTTCCTGATCAACGACTATCTGCGCGGCCGGGCCGTCCTGAAACGGACCTTCGTGCTGATCGACTCGCGCCACGGCATCAAGCCGGTCGACGAGGAAGTGATGGAAATGCTCGACAAGGCAGCGGTCAGCTACCGGGTGGTGCTGACCAAGGCGGACAAGGTGAAGCAGGAAGAACTGGACGCGACGGCGGAGAAGGTCGCGGCAATCGCCAAGAAACATCCCGCCGCCCATCCGGACCTGCTGCTGACCTCTTCCGAAAAGAAGCAGGGTATCGATGAGCTCCGGCTTGCCGTTCTGGAGGCCGTGCAGAGCTGAAGCCGCGTCACCCGTGTCCGACAAGGCTTTGCTCGACACCGCCGATCATATTTGATTATGGGGCATGATATGAAACTGATTATCGGAAACAAAGCCTATTCCAGCTGGTCAATGCGCGGCTGGCTTGCCTGCAAGCAGTCGGGCCTGTCCTTCGAGGAGCTCACCGTGCCGCTATTTGGCGACGACTGGGACCATGTCCGGGAGAGCGAGAATTTCGCGCCGTCCGGCGGCAAGGTCCCGATCCTGTGGGATGGCGAGACGGTGGTCTGGGACAGTCTGGCGATCATCGACTGGCTTGCGGACAAGACCCACCGCGACCGCTTCTGGCCGAAGGACGAGACCGCCCGCGGCATGGCCCGGTCGATGGCAGCGGAAATGCATTCCGGCTTCATGGCGCTGCGCCGCCAATGCCCGATGAACACGCGCAAGATCTACGAGGGCCTCTCGTTCAGCGACGAGGTCAAGGCCGATGCCGCGCGGGTCATCGAACTCTGGGCGCAGGCGCGGGCGCGCTTCGGCAGCGGCGGTCCGTTCCTGTTCGGCACCTATGGCGCTGCCGACATCATGTATGCACCGGTCGTATCGCGCTTCCAGACTTATGGTTTCCGCCTGCCCGGCTTTGCCACCAGCTATATGCAGACCATTCTCGATCATGAATGGACCCAGCAATGGATGGAGGCGGCCGAGGAGGAACCATGGGTGATCGAGCGGCTCGAGCGGCCGGAATCGGCAGAAGCCTGATCGCCGAACGATGACCAGGCCCACAGCTCTCGACCTTGCACAGCGGCTGATCGCCCAGCCCAGCATCACCCCGGCAAGTGGCGGCGTGTTTGACGAGATGGAAGCGATGCTCGCGCCGCTCGGCTTTGACATATCGCGCTTCCTATCCGGCACCGCCCCCGAAGACGCCGAGCATGGCGGACCTGTCGAGAATCTTTTTGCCATTCGCAGAGGCCCCGCCGGCTCGCGCCATTTCGCCTATGCCGGACATCTTGATGTCGTGCCACCCGGCCAGGGCTGGCAGACCGACCCCTTCGTCCCGGAAGTGCGCGGCGATCTGCTGCACGGGCGCGGCGCCGTCGACATGAAGGGCAGCATTGCCGCCTTTGTCAGCGCGCTGCATCAACTGCCCGATGATCTCGGCACGATCAGCCTGATCATCACCGGCGATGAAGAAGGGCCAGCGCGCTTCGGCACGGTGGCGCTGATGGACTATATGGCCGAGCAGGATATCGTCCCGGACCTGTGCCTGGTCGGCGAACCGACCTCGGTCCACCGGCTCGGCGACATGATCAAGATCGGCCGGCGCGGCTCGGTCAACATGTGGATCACGGTGCACGGCATGCAGGGCCATGTCGCCTATCCGCACAATGCCGACAATCCGATCACCAAGCTCGGCAAGATATTGAGCGAGATTGATGCGCTGCAGCTCGATGCAGGGACCGACTGGTTCCAGCCGAGCAATATCGAATTTACCGACCTGCACGTCGGCAACCCGGCGCATAATGTGATCCCGGCCAAGGCCGAGGGCCGGCTGTCGATCCGGTTCAACGACCGGCACACGGGCGAGAGCCTGAGCGCCATGGTGAAGGAGATTGTCGAGCGGCACGGCGGCGAACTCAAGCCGGTCATTTCCGGCGAACCGTTTCTCACGCCGCCGGGCGAATTCTCGGACATCATCGCCGGCGCGATCCGCGAAGTCACCGGTATCGACCCCGAACTGTCGACATCGGGCGGGACGTCGGACGCCCGCTTTCTGGCGAAGATCATGCCGGTGGTCGAATTCGGCCTGTGCAACGCGACGATGCACAAGCTGGACGAAGCCGTCGCGATTGATGATCTTGACAAGCTGTCCCATATATTCGCGCTGATTGTTGCGCGGTCACTGGCCTGAGCTTCGACCGGACTCAGCGCCGCCTTCGCAAGATGATATAGAGCGCGCCGGCGCCGCCGTGCCGCGGATGGGCGCGGCGTACCGCCGCGATATGCGCGTGATGCCGGGATGCGGCCAGCCAGTCGGCAATCGCCGCCCGGATCGCCCCGCGACCGCCTTCGCGGCGGCGCTCGTCGTCGTTGCGCGCCTTGCCGGTGATCAGCAGGATCGCCCGATGGCCAGCGGCAATGCTGAGCTCCAGCGCGCTGTCGAGGCGGCCATGCGCCGATGACAGGGTATAGCCGTGCAGGTCGACGGTGACGTCGGGCTGGACCATGCCCTTGGCCAGCCGGCGGTCCCAGCCGCCATCGAGCCCGTGGCGCGTCGGCACCGGCTTCTGGTCGCGCAGCGGGACGGCTGTCGCCGATTTCCCGCCGAAGCTTTCCGCGGTAATCGGACCGGACAGATCGCGTGGCTTGCGGGCGACCGGCAGGCTTTCCAGCCGTTTCAAACGTCCCTGGTCAAGCGGTTTGACCGATTCGATGAACTTCTGCCAGAGCGCCTTTTCACCGGCGGTGAGCGGCCGGTCAGACATCGATTATTCGCCTGGCTGTTGGCGGGCTGCGACCAGCCTGGAAACCGTGCCTTTGGGAAGCAGGACCAGGGCCTGACCGCGCGACGACATGCCACCGGCGATCTGCGCCGCCTGTTCCCCGGCACCCCAGAATGTATCGAAGCGGTTGGCGCCCTTGATCGCGCCGCCGCTATCCTGCGCGACCCAAATGCCGTCGGCAATATCATGTTCCATGTCGAGCACTACCGGCGCGCCGAGCGGCACGAACATCCGGTCGGCAGCAACCGAGGTGCGCGCGACCACCGGATGGCCCATCGCTCCCAGCGGACCCGGGCCGGTCAGTTCGCGGAAGAAGACATAGCTCTTGTTCTCGCGCATGATCGCCATGCCTTCCTGCGGATGCGCCCGCAGCCATTCGACAATGCCCTGCATATTGGTCTTGCCGTCGGCGAGCAGCCCACGTTCGCGCATCAGCTTGCCGATGCCGGTATAATCCTGGCCATTTTGCCCGGCATAGCCGATCCGCATGATCGAGCCGTCGGGCAGCGCCAGGCGACCGCTGCCCTGGATCTGCAGGAAGAACAGGTCGATATAATCCTGTGCCCAGGCGATCTCCAGCCCCTTGCCGGCCAGCGCCCCGTCATCGATCTGGGCCCGGTCGTCGAATGGCACAAATTGCGCGCCCTCGACCTTGCCGCGAATCCTTTTGTCCTTCAGCGCCTCGGAGAAGAGGCCGAGATCGACGTCGACCAGATTGTCCGGGCGCCGATAGATCGGCACCGGATAAAGCGCATTCCTGACCCTGGAACCGCGAATCTGCGGCTCGAAATAGCCGGTGGCGAAAGCCTTGCCATCGCCAACCTGCACCGCTTCGAAATAGGAAGCAAAAAAGCGCGCTGCATCCTGGTCCTGCCAGCCCTGGGCCGCATCGCAGGACAATTGCCAGTCGGCACCCTTTGTCAGGCCGCTGTTATCCTCGCGCCGAACCAGCGACGAACAGCTGGTGCGAAAGGATTGCAGGGCGGTCTCAGCCTTTAGCCCAGCCAGATTGAGGCTGGTGAGATCCGGGCCCAATGCAATGCCGGCACCGGTTGCCCGGCTTGGGTCATCACCGATTTTCACCAGCTGCGCCGGATCGACGGGCTGGAATATGGGTGGTGCGCCGTTGCGGAACGCCGGCGGCGGCGTGGTGGCGGGCATGTCGCCCACAACCCATTCACTTTCCGGCTGTGCCGAACGGCCCTGAGCGATACCCTCCGGAATGATGGTCATCGAACAGGCGCTGACCATCGCCACTGCGCCGAAAAGCGCCCCGATTTTCATGATGGTGAAGCCCCGCGACCGAGGATCAGGCCTCATCGGTTTCGTCAAGCAACCAATTGGGATCGGCGCTCGAAAGATCGCGGCTGAAGGTCCAGACGTCATGGGTTTCGGCAGCGTCGGACAGCGATCCAGCGATCAGATTGCCCTTCTTGTCCTTGACCACGGCGACGATGTCGGCATCAAATTGCACGGTGATGCGGGCTACCGGCCGGCGATATTCGGCTGCGGAAATGCGCGCATTGTCGATTCGAACCAGCTGGTTCTCCAGGGTTTCGCCGCGTTTTTCCCGCGCGTCGATCACCTCGGCAAAGCTTTCGTAGATGTCTTCATCGCAAAGCGATTTCAATTCTTCCTTGTCGCCCTTCCAGAAGGCTTCGAGAATCATGGCATAGGCCGCCTGCGCACCCTCGACAAACCGGCCGACATCGAAATTGCGGTCGGCGCTGAGGATTTCCCGCATTCCGGCTTCGGCGCTGCTGTCATAGACCATGGCGGGCGTTCCGGCTGGTGCAGGCAGGATATCCGGAACATGCGGCTTGGCATCTTCCAACGGCCGGCGATCACTGGCGCGCGGCTCGATATTGCGCGGCATATGTTCCTGCTCATGGCCACTGCGCTTGCCCAGCACCGAATAGAGGCGCAAGCCAAGAAAGGCCGCTACCATTGCCAATAATACGATTTCGATGGTCACTTCAGTATCCAATCTTTTCTTTGGCCCTATACATAGGCAGAAACAGGGGCAGTTTCAAATCACATTAGTGGAAAAGCCGTCCTGCCGCAATTGGCCTGCCGTTTCTAGCAAGCAATTTGTGAACCTGCGCTTACAAATTCACCGGCATGCCCGACGTCCGAACCGCGCTTACTCTTTCATTGCCCTTGGTTCCGTCCCCTGCTAGGCGCGCTGCGAACGGCGCCGCAATATGCGCCAAAGGACATGTTTGACTGATATTCCGAAAGGACAGACCCGATGGCTAACGAGAATGAAAAAGGCGAATCCGAAGCAAACCCGACCGGGAATGTGACGACTCCGGACCCGCTGCCCAACGGCGCGGATACGCAGCCGCAGATCGGCGTGATTTCGCAATATGTGAAGGACCTGTCGGTCGAGAATCCCAATGCGCCGGATGTCTACCAGTGGAACGCACAGCCCCAGATCGATGTACAGTTCAATATCGGCTCTTCGCAAGTCTCTGACGAGGTCCACGAGGTCGAACTGAAAATCGACGTTACCGCCAAGGCCGACGAGGGCGTCGCCTTCGCCATCGAGCTGCTCTATTGCGGCCTGTTCGGCCTCCGCAACATCTCCGAAGAGCAGGCGCATCCGTTCCTGTTTGCCGAAGCGCCGCGGCTGCTGTTCCCCTTCGCCCGGGCGATCATCTCCGATGCCGTGCGCGATGCCGGCTTCCAGCCCCTGCTGCTCGAGCCGATCGATTTCACAGCGCTGTACATGCAGCAGCGCGAACAGATGGCGGCACAGCAAGCGGGCGAGCAACCGGTTGGTAACGCCTAGGCAATCTTGCTAGGATAGCAGGCATGAACCTGCTGAAATCCACCGGAATCATCGCCGGACTGACGCTGGTCAGCCGCATATTCGGCTTTGTCCGCGATATCCTGCTGGCCCGGATTCTCGGTGCCGGGGCAGCGGCGGATGCCTGGCAGCTCGCTTTCCAGCTGCCCAATATTTTCCGCCGCCTGTTCGCCGAAGGCGCCTTCTCGGCTGCCTTCGTGCCCCTGTTCAACCGCAAGATGGCAGCGGATGAAGAGCGCACGGCAGCGCAGACGTTCGTGATCGACGTGCTGTCGGTATTCGTGCCGCTGCTGCTGGTCTTTTCGGCGATCATGATGCTGGCCATGCCCGGCGTTATCTGGCTGATTGACGATTTCGGCAGAGGCGGGCGGACCAGCGGCTTTTCGATTTCGCTTGCCCGCGTCACCTTTCCCTATCTCGGCCTGATCAGCGTCACCACCCTGTTTGCGGCGATCCTGAATTCGCTCAGCCGGTTTGCGGCGGCGGCGGCGGCACCGATCATGCTCAATATCTGCATGATCACCGCGCTGCTCGCCTCCCTTCTGGTCAATGGCGGCAACGACCCGCGCCAGACCGCCTATTTCCTGGCGATTGCCGTGGCCGCGGCAGGACTGGTACAGATGCTCTGGCTCTATTACTGGGCGCGCAAGACGGGCTTCCGCTTTCCCCTCAAAATGCCCCGGTTCAATGCCGATGTGAAGGAACTGGGCATCCTCATCCTGCCCGCCGTGTTTGGTGCCGGCATCTACCAGATCAGCCGCTTCATCGACCTGTTCTTCCTCGGCCGCCTGCCGGAAGGGTCGTTCGTCTATCTGGCCATGGCCGACCGGCTGAATCAGCTGCCACTCGGCATTATTGGTATCGCCCTTGGCACGGCCATCCTGCCGGCGCTGTCGCGCTTCATCGCCCAGGACGATCTCGGCGGTGCCCAGCGTCTGCAAAGCAACGCCATCGAGCTCGGCATGCTGCTCACCATTCCGGCGGCCATCGCGCTGTTTTTTGCCGCGGGGCCGCTGGTCACCTCTTTCTATGTCGGCGGCAATTTCAGCGCCAGCGATGGCGAGACCACGTCCGCGGTCGTGGCCGCGCTGGTTGTCGGCCTTCCGGCCTATGTGCTGGTCAAGGTCCTGATCCCCGGTTTCTTCGCGCGCAAGGATACCAGGACGCCGGTCTACACGGCGGCGATCTCGCTGCTCGTCAACATCACGCTCAACCTGCTGCTGATTCCCGTCTATGGCATCAAGGGTCTCGCCTTTGCCGGAGCGATTGCCGCCTGGTGCAATTGCGCGATGCTCTACACCATGCTGCACCGGCGCGGCCATTTTCATCTGGAATGGACATTGCTGATCCGGATCGGGCGGATCACCCTGTCGGCGGTCGGCATGGCCGCGTTTCTGGTCTACGCCGCCCCGATCGGCGAGGGCCTGTATGACGGCACGATCTGGCAGCGGGTCGGGTCGATCACGGCTCTGGTCAGCGTCGGCGGACTGGTTTATGCCGCGCTCGCATGGCTGACCGGCGCGATCGACCGCGACAAGATCAGCATGCTGACCAAGAAGAAAGCGGCGGAAGCAGCCGCAAGCGAAGGAAGTTAGAACGATGCGGACGGTATCGGGCATCCAGCCCACGGGTAATCTCCATCTCGGCAATTATCTGGGCGCGATCAAGAACTGGGTGAAGATGCAGGACGAGGGCGAATGCCTTTTCTTTCTCGCCGACCTGCACGCGATTACCGTCCACAACGATCCCGCCGAACTGGCCGCCAACTGCCGCGAAATGGTCGCTGCGCTGGTCGCCGCCGGAGTCGATCCGGACAAGTCGATCCTGTTCAACCAGGCCCGGGTCCCCGCCCATGCCGAGCTGGCCTGGATGCTGATCTGCAACACGCCGATGGGCTGGCTCGACCGGATGACGCAGTTCAAGGAAAAGTCCGGCAAGCACAAGCAGCGCGCCTCGCTCGGCCTCTATGGCTATCCGGTGCTGCAGGCTGCCGACGTGCTGGTCTATCAGGCGACCCATGTGCCGGTCGGCGAGGACCAGAAGCAGCATCTCGAACTGGCCCGCGACATTGCCGCCAAGTTCAACAGCGATACCGGCACCGAAACCTTCACCCTGCCCGAACCGTTCATCGGCAAGACCGCGGCCCGGATCATGAGCCTGCGCGACGGCAATGCAAAGATGAGCAAGTCCGACCCGTCCGATCTCAGCCGCATCAACATGAGCGACGACGACGAAACGATCGCGCGCAAGATCAGGAAGGCCAAGACCGATCCCGAGCCACTGCCCGACAATCTGGCAGAGCTCGCCGATCGTCCGGAAGCGAGGAATCTGGTCGGTATCTACGCTGCGCTGGCCGATCAGTCGCAGGAAGATGTCCTGGCCGAATATGCCGGCAAGGGCTTTGGCGACTTCAAGCCGGCGCTGGCCGATCTGGCGGTCAGCACGCTGTCCCCGATCCGCCAGCGGTTCGAGCAATTGCGCGAGGACACGGATGCGATTGACGCGATCCTGAGCCGAGGCTCGGAAAAAGCTTCGGCGCTGGCCCGGCCAACGGTGGAAGCCGCCTATGCGGCGCTCGGATTGCTGCGCGACTAGCCTTTTGCGAGAGGGTCTGCGGTTGCATCGGGCGCAAGAGGCTTGCCTGTCTCGCCATTTGCGGTAAATGCTGGACCATGGATATTATCTCGATACGCGGCGGCAACAGGCTGTCCGGCACCATTCCGATTTCCGGCGCAAAGAACAGCGCCCTCACCCTGCTGCCCTGTGCGCTGCTGACCGATGAACCGGTCACGCTGCGCAACCTGCCGCGGCTGGCCGATGTCGACAGTTTCGGCCATCTGCTCAACCAGCTCGGGGTATCGACCACCATCGAAGGCGCACGACCGGAAGATTTCGGTCGGGTGATGACGCTCAAGGCCGGCAGGATCACCTCGACCGAGGCGCCCTATGATATCGTCCGCAAGATGCGGGCGTCGATCCTGGTGCTGGGACCGCTATTGGCGCGCGCCGGCGAATGCCGCGTCTCGCTGCCCGGCGGCTGCGCCATCGGCAACCGGCCGATCGACCTGCATCTGAAGGCGATCGAGGCGCTCGGCGCGACGATCGAAACGACCAGCGGCTATGTCATCGCCCGCGTGCCCGATGGCGGCCTGCCCGGCGGCGATTTCACCTTTCCCGTGGTTTCTGTTGGTGCCACCGAAAATGCGCTGATGGCGGCGGTGCTGGCCAAGGGCACCAGCATTCTCCGGAACGCGGCGCGCGAGCCGGAAATTGTCGACCTGTGCAACATGCTGGTGGCGATGGGCGGCGAGATCGAGGGCATCGGCTCCTCGACGCTCACCATCTCCGGCGTCGACCGGCTACACGGCTGCACCTATCGCGTCATGTCTGACCGGATCGAGGCGGGCAGCTATGCCTGCGCCGTGGGCCTGGCGGGCGGCGAAGTCGATCTGCTCGCTGCCCGGGCGGACGAAATGGAAGCCACGCTCGACGCGCTGCGCCATGCCGGCCTGTCCGTCGAGCCCCATGCCAAGGGCATAAGGGTCGCCTCCGACGGCAAGCTCAAGCCGCTCACCCTGTCCACTGCGCCCTATCCGGGCCTGGCCACCGACATGCAGGCGCAATTGATGGCGATGCTGTGTCTGGCCGATGGCGCCAGCGTGCTCACCGAAACGATTTTCGAGAATCGCTACATGCACGTGCCCGAACTCAACCGGATGGGTGCGGATATCGAGACCAAGGGTCGCACCGCCGTGGTCCGGGGCGTGAAGAAGCTGACCGGCGCGCCGGTGATGGCAACCGATCTGCGCGCCTCGATGAGTCTGGCGATTGCCGGGCTGGCGGCGGAAGGCGAAACCAGGCTGCAGCGCATCTACCATCTCGACCGCGGCTATGAACGGCTGGAAGAGAAACTGGCCGCCGTGGGCGCCGATATCGAGCGTATCAGCGGCGATTGATCACCCCCCGCTAGCACTTATGGCAGCTTGTCTTTCCGCCGTTTTTCTCGTGTAGTCATCCTCAATAAAAGGAGAGGATGAGTCCATGTTTTCAGGGCCGATAGAAGATCGCTTGGCGATCCGGGAATTACACGACGCCTATTGCGACGCCGTGCTGCGCAGGGATCCCGACGACTGGGGTGCGCTGTGGACGGAGGATGCCGTCTGGTCGCTGATGGGCACCGAAGTGGTCGGCCGCGACAATATCGTCAATCTCTGGAACGGCGCGATGAGCCAGTTTGATGCGGTCAGCTTCCTCGGTATTCCCGCCAGCCTCGAAGTCACCGGCGATACCGCATCCGGCCGCTACCAGACCCATGAAATTCTCGTCGAGAAAGGCGAGCCGCGCGTTGCCGGCGGCCGCTATGATGACGAATTTGTCAAGATCGACGGCCAGTGGCTGTACAGCAAGCGCATATTTGTCGTCGTCGCCCAGTTCGGCGGAAACAAACTTTAGGAGAATTTGGAACATGGCGAAAATTTTGATTGCGGCCCATATCGATGTGGATCCGGCGACACGGGAAGAATGTCTGAAGAAGGCGCAACCCTATATTGACGGTGCGCTGACCCAGGAAGGATGCCTGTGCTACAGCTGGGCCGCCGACATGCACAATCCATCCCGCATCGAGGTGTTCGAAGAATGGACCGATGAGGAAGCGCTGGCCCAGCATTTCCAGGACGTCCATTATGCCAGCATGCTCGCCCATATCGGCAGCTATGGCCTGATCAATGCGGTCAGCGCCAAATATCGGGTGGATGCCGAGGGGCCGGTCTATAATGCAGAAGGCAAACCCACGCCGTCCTTTGACTAATTTGAACAGGACCTTGTCATGAACGAAGCAGTATCGAAATCCCTTTTCCAGCCGGACATTCTGGCCGATCCGTTCGACTTCTATGAAGAAAAACGGGCCGAAAGCCCGGTGTTTTTTGACGAAGCCAGCGGCACCTATGTCGTGCTGGACTATGACCTGATCTCGGAAGCCGTTGGTCGCCTGGATGATTTTTCCAACAATTTCAATGCCCTGCTTTCCGGCGGAAAATCGGCGGAAGAGCTGGAAAATGATGCGGAAGTGCAGGCGATTCAGGCCAAGGGCTGGCCACAGGTCAACACCCTGCTGACCGCAGACCAGCCGGTGCACACGCGCTTCCGCAAGCTGGTCAATCTCGCCTTTTCGGCGCCCAAGGTGAACAAGCTGGAAGACAGCATGCGGGAAATGTCGAACGAGCTGATCGACAATTTCATCGACCGGGGCGAATGCGAATTTGTCGAGGAATATGCGATTCCGATGCCGGTCCGGACCATTGCCGTACAATTGGGCCTTGATGTCGCCGATGCCAGCACCATCGAGCGCTGGACCAACGCCTTTGTCGACCGCCTGTCCGGCATGATGACCCGCGAGCGGCAACTGGAAACCGAGCGCGAGGTCGTGGAATATCAGCACGCGCTGAAGGCCAATATGGACGAACGCCGCAAGGAAGCGAAGAACGACATCCTCTCTGACCTGGTCAACGCGCAGGTCGACGGCGAACGGCCGCTTGACGATGCCGAATCGCTGTCGATCGTCCAGCAACTGATGGTCGCCGGCAATGAAACCACGACCGCAGCCCTGGGCGAGGGCATGCGGCTGTTTGCTACCAATCCGGACCAGTACAAGAAAATCCAGGATGATCCTTCGCTGATCCCCAATGCGGTCGAGGAAGTGCTGCGCATGTCGAGCGGCTCGTCCGGCATCTGGCGGGTGATGCACCGCGATGCCGAACTGGGCGGCGTGAAGCTGCCCAAGGGGGCGATGGTGATGATGCGCTATCACGCCGCCAATCGCGATCCCAAGCAGTTCGAAAATCCCAACGAATTCCGGGTCGACCGCAAGAATGCGCGCACCCATCTGGCGTTCGGCAAGGGCATTCACATGTGCGTCGGCAACATGCTGTCGCGCAAGGAAATGACCGTGTCCTTCCAGCAGTTCGCCCAGCGCATGGACAATATCCGGATCAAGGAAGGCGCGGAGCTGCGCTATCCGCCCAACATGATGCTGCGGGGACTGGCCAATCTGCCGATCCTGTTCGACAAGAAATAGACCGGAAAACAGGAAAATCACATGGGTATGATGGACGGAAAAGTCGCGCTGATTTCGGGCGGCGCAGAAGGCATTGGCGGCACCGCCGGGCAGCGCGTGATCGAGGAAGGCGGCTCGGTGATGCTGGCCGATATCCAGATCGACAAGGCGAGGGCGCATGCCGCGTCGCTGGGCGATCGCGCGGATGCGGTCGAACTGGACGTGCGCAATCTCGACTAGTGGTAGGCCGCGGTCGATGCCACCAAGAAACGCTTCGGCAAGATGACCACCCTGTTCAATGTCGCCGGCATTTCGGAACCCGGGTCGGTCGACGAGGTCGACCTCGACAGCTGGAACCGGACCATCGACATCAATCTGCAGGGCACATTCTACGGCTGCCGCGTCGGCCTGCCCGCGATCATCGAGAGCGGCGAGGACGGCGCGATCGTCAATATCGGCTCGATGCTGGCGATGCGCCCCGGCGCCCAGTTCGCCGCCTATTGCGCCAGCAAGGCCGCGGTGACGGCGCTGAGCAAGTCGCTCGCTCTCCACTGCGCTGCCGAAAAATACCCGGTGCGGGTCAACACCGTCCATCCCGGTGCGATCGACACGCCGATGTACCAGCGCTATCTCGCCGCCTATCCCGGTCCGCATGACGAGGCGGTGGAACTGTTCAACCGCAACCATCCGATCAACCGGGTTGGCCAGGCGGTGGAAGTCGCCAATGCCATGCTGTGGCTGGCCAGCGACCTAAGCAGCTTCACCACCGCCAATGATGTCACCGTCGACGGCGGCGGCAGCTACCGGGAGTGACAGGCAAAAAAAAGGTGGCCGGAGCGGGCCACCCTTGATTGCCGGACCGAGTGAAATGCGAAGTCCGGCTTGTGCTTGGTTCGATTAGCGCCCGTTGCTGGCAACAATATCAACGACGGTTCCACCGCCCGAACGCTCGTTCAGGGTGATGACATAGGCATCGGCCTCATTGGGTTTTGAACCGCCCAGAACATGCTCGCTGCCCCGCAACAGATATTCGGCGTCATATCCACCGCGCTTGGCCCTTGTATAATAATAGTCGACAATATTCTTGATCGGCGTGGCGGTGGTGAAACTGATCACGCGCAGATCGCACTGGCCAGCCGCTTCCTGCAGATTGGCTTTCGGATAGACCGCAAATTCCGGCGGCATCCGGTTGGCCCAGCCCATATCATAGGTCAGCTTTTCCTTGCAGGCCGGCTTGTTGCTGCGCGCCTGTTGCAGTTCGGCCTTGTCGCCCAGTGTCAGGCCTTCGTCGTCCGACGTCATCTGCCGGGGCTGCGGCGCACTGAGCATTTTCCCGCCAAGCGCTGCCTTGGCAGCGGCGCTGCCATCTTCGCCGGTTCCCGGAGGCACCGATCCGTCCGCCGCGCCATTGGCACCGCGAATGGCGTTGCGATTGGCCTGGTCGGTGAGTTCGGGATCGACCAGGATCGCATCTTCCAGCGCATCATTCATCGCCGGATCATTGGTCAGATTGTCGTCCAGCTGGGCCAGATCCTCGTCGCTGGCTTCCTTGCTGCCACAGGCGGCGAGCGACAAGGGCAGCGCAAGGGCTGCGACCGACAGCAAGGCGGAACGGGTAAGCTTGGACATGCGATTGGCTCCTGAATTTACGCAAATACATGCACCAAAAAGCGTTAATTTTTCGTTAGGGAAACTGGTTAATCCGGTGACTATTCGTTAACCTTTTGTCCCGTTTCGGGATTTCAGCCAAATGTGTCCGGCCCGCCGATCTCGCCAAAGCGGATCAGCCGCGATGTCAGCACCGCCGCCTGCCGGTTGACTACCGCTTTCTGATATTCGGGGTCGGTGACCATTTCCATGAAGGCACCGCTGTTCGGATAGCGGGCGATGAAGGCAGAATCCCACTGCTTGTCATCGGGACCGATCACCATGCATTCCATCTGGCCGCGCCAGATGATGGCACCGCCCACACGCTCGAATATCGGGCCGCTGGTCTTGCCATATTCCTGGTAGGCGCGCGCGCCGCTCCATCCCTTGCCGGCATTGGGATGATCGGCCGGATATTGCGCCTCCTCGTGAAAGCGGAGCAGATTGAGCATGTTGATCGGCACGTCGCGCGGCAGTGCCTTGAAGGCATCAAAGCTTTCGCGGGTCGGGTCCAGATATCGGTCTTCTGCCATGTTCATCCACTCCTATTGGAATTTTTTCCTATTCTCTAGCCACTGTTCGCGCGATTGCCCCCAGTCGTCAACCCGGGCATCCCGATAGGGGTCCGGCAATTGTGTCGGCCCGCGATTGGTCGAGCCGAGGCGCTGCGCCAGCTTGATCGAGGCGATATTCTCCGGATCGATCGTATGGCAGATATCGCTCCAGCCCAGCACGTCGACGGCATAGTCCATGCTCGCCACCGCAGCTTCCAGCGCATAGCCTTTTCCGGCAAAGGCCGGCGCCACGCCCCAGCCCACCTCGGTGCCCGGCCAGCCATCGGGATACCAGGGCCCGATCCGGCCAATCCATTGCCCGCTGTCCTTCAGAATCAGCGAGAACATCGCATAGCCGCGCACATGCCAGGCCCCGACCATGGCGCACAGATCACGCCAGGATTCGGCGCGGCTTTTTTGCCCGCCAATATAGGTCATGGTCTCCGCGTCGGCCTGAAACGCCGCCCAGCTGTCAAAATCCTCGCCACAGGGCGGGCGCAGGATCAGCCGCTGCGTTTCAATTCTGATATCGTCCATGGCGTCCCTCCCGAAAGCCGCCAGCCTACTATGGCCGGGTTGTTTTGCAAATGCTTGTATTCTCGGTGCACTATGCATATAATACAGTCATGTTCAATCTCATCTCCCTGCTCATCGGCGTCATCGCCCTCATCCTGTCCTTTGTCGGCCTCGTGCCCCTGCTCGGCTGGACCAACTGGCTGATCCTGCCCTTTGCCGGTATCGGCGCCCTGTTCGGCCTGATCTCCTCGCGCACCAGCGGCCTCAACTTCTGCCTGATCGTGATGGCCATTTGCGCCTTCCGGCTGTGGATCGGCGGCGGCATCATCTGATCCGCCTGCCCGGTTTTCCGGACGATAGGATTTCTTGATTGCCCGGGGACAGCGCGCCGCCTAAGCGCTGCACATGTTCAACGGTCTATCCAGCAGCAGAATCGGTCTGATCCAGGCCTTGATTGCCTGCGTCTGCTGGGGCCTGATGCCGGTCTATTTCAAGCTGCTGCAGAGCGTCGACGCGCTGGAAATCGTTGCCCATCGCATCATCTGGTCGGTACCCCTGCTGCTGCTCATCCTCTATTTCCGGAAAAGTCTCGGCGGCCTCGGCGCCGCGCTGATGAATCGCAAGCTGCGCTGGACGATGGTCGCCAGCTCCTGCCTGATCGCCGCCAACTGGCTGATCTATGTCTGGGCCGTGCACGAGGATCATATATTGGCGGCCAGCCTGGGCTATTTCATCAGCCCGCTGCTCACCGTCTTCATGGGCCGGATCGTGCTGGGCGAGCCGCTGTCCGGCAGGAAATGGATCGCCATTGCGATTGCTGCAGTCGGAGTCTCGATCCTCGCCGTCCAGGCCCTGGACACGCTGTGGATCAGCCTCGCCCTGGCCGCATCCTGGAGCAGCTATGCGCTGGTCCGCAAAATTGCGGATATCGGACCGATGGTCGGGCTGACGGCAGAAACCGGCATATTATTCCTGCCTTTCACCTTGCTGCTGGTCTGGTTGACCTTCGTCCTGCCGGCTTCGCCTTCCGGCCAGCATTTCGGCGATGATCGCACGATTGACATGCTGCTCATCGGCGGCTCGTTCGTCACCGCCATTCCGCTGCTGCTGTTCGCCTCGGCGGTCAAGCGGATGACGCTCAGCGCCATCGGCTTGCTGAACTATCTGGCGCCAACGATCCAGTTCCTGGTCGGCGTCTTCATCTATAATGAGATGATGACGCTGTCGCATCTCGTCTGCTTCATGCTCATCTGGACCAGCCTGGCGCTCTACACCGCCGATTCCTATCTGATCGGCAAGGCGGCGCGAAAACCGCAATCTGCCTGAGCCCGCGCGGGTTTCAGGACTGATCAAGCCGCCATTGCAAGACAGTATCGGCATGGAACGGGACCAGACGGGCGCCCGCCGTTTCGATATGGTCCGGTACTGACATTTCGATCCGTTCCAGACTGACCATCGCTTCGTTGAGCGGCAGGCCGTAAAATTCGGGACCATTCACGGAGGCAAAAGCCTCGAGCCGGTCCAGCGCGTTTTCTTCGTCGAACACCGCGGCATAGCTTTCCAGCGCATAAGGCGCGTTGAAAATCCCGGCGCAGCCGCAGGCCGATTCCTTGGCGTGGATCTCGTGCGGTGCGCTGTCGGTACCGAGGAAATATTTGGCTGAACCGGAGGTCGCCGCCCGGCGCAGCGCCAGCCGGTGCCGTTCGCGCTTGGCCACGGGAAGGCAATAGGCATGCGGGCGGATCCCGCCGGCGAACATGGCATTGCGGTTGATATGCAGATGATGCGGCGTGATCGTCGCCGCGATATTGGGGCCGGCGCCATCGACAAACCGGACCGCCTGCTCGGTGGTGATATGTTCGAACACGACCTTCAGGCCGGGCAGTTGCCGGATCAGCCTTTCCAGCACCCGCTCGATGAACACCGCTTCGCGATCAAAAATATCGATGTCGCCGTCGGTCACTTCGCCATGCACCAGCAGCGGCATGCCGATCGCCTGCATGCGCTCGAGCACCGGCATGATATGCGCGACATCGGTCACGCCATGGGCGCTGTTGGTGGTGGCATTGGCGGGATAGAGTTTGGCGGCGGTAAAAATGCCCGCGGCATGGCCGGACGCGAGATCGTCGGCATCCGCATCATCAGTCAGATAGCAGGTCATCAGCGGGGTGAAATCGGAATTGTCCGGCAATGCGGCCATGATCCGGTCGCGATAGGCTGCGGCGCTGGCCGCGTTGGTCACCGGCGGGGACAGGTTGGGCATGACGATGGCCCGGGCAAATTGCCGGGCGGTAAAGGGCAGGACCGCTTCGAGCATCGCGCCGTCGCGCAAATGGACATGCCAGTCATCGGGGTGCCTGATGGTGATGCGGTCTCTTGTTTCGGTCATATTCGGTTCCGTTGGTCCTGCGCCCGCCGAAATATCGTCCATTTCGGCAAGCCGGGTGCTGGCGACTTGGTTTTCTCTCCGCAAACCCCTACCTAAATGCCATGACCGAAACCAGACTTAATGACCGCGCCATCATCCGGCTTTCCGCGACGGATGAATCCGAAGACATAAGGCAGTTTCTGCAGGGCCTGGTCACGCAGGACATGGCCGCCGTTGCAGAGGGTGCGCCGCAATGGTCGGCGCTGCTGACCGCGCAGGGAAAGGTCCTGTTCGATTTCTTCCTGTGGGCGGACGGCAACAGCATCTTGATCGACTGCGAACGGGACCAGGCAGACGCCCTGGCCAAGCGCCTGAAGCTCTACCGGCTGCGCCGCAAGATCGACATCGTCCGGGATGATTCGGTCGGCGTGCACTGGGCGGTCGAAGCCGAGGGCAGGCCGCTCGATCCGCGCTTGCCGGCATTGGGCCATCGCTGGCTGAACGGAGCGGGCGAGGGTCCCGGCGCGGAACAAGCCTACCGAGTGCATCGCCTGTCGCTCGGCGTCACCGAAGGCGCGGCAGAACTGGGCAGCGACAAGACCCTGTGGCTCGAATGCAATGCCGCCGAACTCCATGGCGTCAGCTTCACCAAGGGCTGCTATGTCGGCCAGGAAAATACCGCGCGGATGAACTACCGGCAAAAGGTCAACCGGCGGATGGTCGTCGTGCCGATTGCCGAGGCCGATGAAAAGCGCCAGCGCGTCACCTATCCGGCCTGCAGCCTTTCGGTTGAACATCGGCGCGTGGAAGACATCCGGGCCCTCGAATTGCCCGAATGGCTGGCAACCGCGATCCGCGACCAGTAAGGCCTAGGCGGCGTCGCTTTCTTCGGTGGCGCGCGGCTTCATCACCCGTTTCTTGCGAGCGGGTTTCTTTTCCACCTCGACTTCGGTCGTAGCGGAAATTGCCGGCGGCAGGACGCTGGCGTCGAGGCCGTTGCTGTCGCCGCTTCGTTCCGAAGATTCGTTGCGGGCCGCGACATTTTCAACCTTGCGCGGACGCCGGCTGCGAACCGGCTTCTTCTCTTCGGACGCGTCATTCGCTTCCGCATCGTCGCGATCACTGCGATCATTGCGGTCATCGCGCTGCGGACGATTTTGCTGTGCCTGCTGCGGACGGCTGCGATGACTGTCGCCATCATTGTCGCCGCCATCATCCTGACCATTGCCGCGATTGTCATTGCGATTGTCGCCACGGGGTTCTTCCCGGGCAACCCGCTGTTCCTCGCGGCGGGCGATCGTATCGGCGTTCACGCGGAAATAATGATCCGCAAACTGATGATAATATTCGGCCTGGACACGGTCGCCATTGACCTGCGCATCCTGCGCCATTTTCTTGAATTTTTCCAGCATCTGCGCAGCGTTGCCGCGGGCGCGGCTGTCGATCCGGTTATCGCGATCGGACCCGCCGCCACGATTGCCCTGAGGGCGATTATTATTGGTGTTCCGGCCGCGTCCACGGCGGCCAGGCTGACGATTGTTCATCAAATTTCAGGTATCCTTATACCGTTTATAAACTTGGTCTTTCTCAAGTTATAGCCACACTCTGGCGGCAATTGCGCTGCAGACAACCCGTCCACAACGGCCCAGACAAGACAAATAAGCGCCGAAAACCAGCAACATTATCGAGTTGGGGGCAGGCCAGCGATTTAGGGAAAAAGCCAGAAATCCTCTGGGCCTGCGCCGGTCTTAGCGAGTCGCTTCGGCAAAACCAAGCCCTTTTTACCGGCTGAGGATTACCAAACGGTCATTCCCGGACAAATCCTGTTTTATTTCAACATGATACCCGTTTTTCAAGGCCAATTGCGAAACCGGATCAGCCTGATCAAAGCCGATTTCGAGCAAGGCCTTGCCGGTCGGCGACAGCAGTTTTGCGAGCGCCGGGATGATGATTGCATAGTCGTCCAGCCCTGCTTCGCCCGCAAACAGGGCCTGATGCGGTTCGAAATCGGCGACATCGGCGGGCAGGCTGGCGCCGGTGGCGACATAGGGCGGGTTGGCAAGGACCAGGTCGAAGCCGGAGCCGAGCGCATCGGTCCAGTCCGGCCGGGTCCAGTCGAGCAGCAGAAAGCGCGCACGATCCGCCATGCCGAGCGCATCGGCATTATTATGCGCGATCTGCAGGGCCGCCGCACTGGCGTCGATCCCGACGCCCCGGGCATCCGGAAATTCGTGCAGGGCAGCGAGCAGGAGCGCGCCGCTTCCCGTACCCAGATCGGCGATCCGCTGCGGCGGCGCGGATGCGAACAGGCGCACCGCCTCCTCGACCAGCAATTCACTGTCCGGGCGCGGGATCAGGACATCGGGCGTGACCTGAAAATCCAGTCCCCAGAATTCCTTGCGGCCGATGATATGGGCAATCGGTTCGGATCGCCGTCGGCGTCCGACCAGCGCGGTAAATGCTGCCGGCGCCTGCAGTTCGGTCAGTTTCAGCAGCAGTTCGGGCCGCTCGATCTGCAACGCATGGGCCATCAGCAGTTCCGCGTCGAGCCTGGGGCTGTCGGAAATTTCTGCCAGTTGCTGCGCCGCTTCGCGCAGCGCGCCGGCCGCATCACCCATCGAGATTGGCAAGCCGGCTGGCTTCATCCTCCGCGATCAGCGCGTCGATCAGCTCGCCCAGCGCCGTGCCCTCGATAATCTCGGGCAGCTTGTGCAGGGTCAGGTTGATCCGGTGGTCGGTCACCCGGCCCTGCGGATAATTATAGGTGCGGATGCGCTCGCTGCGATCGCCGCTGCCGACCATCGACTTGCGCGCCTCGGCTTCCTCGCTCTGCACCGCATCGCGCTCCTGCTCATAGAGCCGCGCCGCCAGCACCTTCATCGCCTGCGCCTTGTTCTTGTGCTGCGACTTGCCGTCCTGGCACTGCACGACCAGACCGGTCGGCAAGTGGGTGATCCGGATCGCGCTGTCGGTCTTGTTGACATGCTGGCCGCCGGCGCCGCTCGCCCGGTAGGTGTCGATCCGCAGGTCCTCGCTGCGGATCTTGATGTCGACCTCTTCCGGCTCCGGCAGCACAGCCACGGTCGCCGCCGAGGTATGGATGCGGCCGCCGCTTTCGGTTTCCGGGACCCGCTGCACCCGGTGGACGCCGGATTCGAACTTCAGCTTGGCGAACACGCCCTTGCCCTGGATATTGGCGACGACTTCCTTGAACCCGCCGACCTCCGAGGCATTGGCGGAGATCATCTCGACCTTCCAGCCCTGTTCCTCGGCATAGCGCGTGTACATGCGGTAGAGATCGCCGGCAAACAAGGCTGCCTCGTCCCCGCCGGTGCCGGCCCGGATTTCAAGCATCGCCGGGCGATCATCGGCGCTGTCCTTGGGCAACAATTGCAGCGCCAGCGCATGTTCGGCGGCGGCCAGCGCCTTCTTGACGCCGTCCACTTCGTCAGAGGCCATCGCCTTCATTTCGGCATCATCGCTGGCCATCATTTCGGCCAGGCCTTCCTGCTCGTCGCGCAGCGCCTTGACCTGCGCGGCAGCCTCGGCAACCGGTTCAATCTCGGCATATTCCTTGGAGACGGCGACAAATTTTTCGCTGTCGAGATCGCCCGACGCCATCATCGCCTGCAGTTCGGCAAAGCGCGCCTCGATCTGGGCCAGTCTCTGAGGGGTGATGGCGGTCATATTTCTCCCCTCCCCTTCAGGGGAGGGGCCGGGGGTGGGGCCTGTCGGGACAGAGCGCCGCCGAGGACAGTCCCCACCCCAACCCCTCCCCTGAAGGGGAGGGGCTTTTTAGCCACGCGAAGTCGCGAAGACACGAAGTCGTCATGCTGAACTCGTTTCAGCATCCATCGCGCCCCAACCGCAGCCTGCGACCGCGGAGAAATAGACCCTGAAACAAGTTCAGGGTGACGAAACGCAAGAACACTAGTGTTTGTCATCTTTTTGGATTTATCCAGTCGGGGCTGTCGAAGATCGATTGGATTCCCGAATCCGGCTCGCCAGCCAATGCGTTCAGCCCATGGACGCCATAACCTTCCCTAATGTCGAGCGATGCAATAAATCGAGGATTGGATTTCTTCGCTCGATCATAGCGTTTTCGGGGACTGCCTTTAGCAAACAATTCTGCTGAGAAGCCCGCTGTGCGAAATTTCGCCGTTAAGGCCAATGCTTCAATTTCTCGATCGCGATTTTCCGCCACAACAGCTACATCTATTGTCTGAAGGCTAGGCTCCTCCAGCAACATCCCCAACCGCTCGATCCCGGCCGCCCAGCCAACAGCCGGCGTATGCGGTCCGCCAAGAGATTCGATCAGACCGTCATAGCGCCCGCCAGCCAGCACCGTGCCCTGTGCACCCAACCGGTCGGTGACAAATTCAAACGCCGTGTGGCGATAATAATCCAGCCCCCGCACCAGCCGGCTGTTGCGCGTCCAGGCGACGCCGCAGGCATCCAGCCCCTCGGTGACCTGGGCGAAAAATTCCGTCGCCTCGCTCGACAGATAGGCGTCGATATCCGGCGCCGCGTCGGCGATCGGGCGGTCCTGCCGCTCCTTGCTGTCGAGAATGCGGAGCGGATTGCGCTCCAGCCGATCCTGACTGTCCTCGGACAGCTCGGCCCGGTGCGCCTGGAAATGCTCGACCAGCGCGTCGCGCCAGGCATCGCGGCTTTCGGCATCGCCCAGCGTATTCAGCTGCAGGGTCACCCCTTGCGATATGCCCAGTTCCCGCAAAAGCTGGTCGGCAAAGCAGAGCAATTCCACATCCGCCGCCGCCTCGCCCGCGCCGATAATCTCGGCATCGAGCTGGTGAAACTGACGATAGCGCCCCTTCTGCGGCCGCTCGTAGCGGAACAGCGGCCCGTGCGCGGACAGCTTCAGCGGCACATGCTGCTGCCAGCCATTGCTGAGAAACGCGCGGCAGATCCCGGCGGTAAATTCGGGCCGCAGGGTCAGACTGTCGCCGCCGCGATCCTCGAACGAGTACATTTCCTTCGACACCACATCGGTGGTCTCGCCGAGCGAGCGGGCAAAGACCGCAGTCGGTTCGAACACCGGCATCTCGACGCCCTTGAAGCCGTAGAGCCGCCGCACCCGCTCGAATGTCTCGACCACGCGGCTGAACCGTTCCTGGTCCTCGCCGAAAATATCCTGCGTGCCGCGCACCGGCTGGGGGGTCTGTATCTTTGCCATGGGCAGCCTTTAGACGGGGAAGCGGCAAAGCGGAATATGTTTTTCATGCTCGCCGCCCTCGACCGGTCGCAGCGGAAATGCACAACCACTGGACGCCGCGAGCAAAAGGCGTCATTTGCCAATCAAGCCAATTCAGGGGATTTGTTTCACATGCGTAGCGTCGCCTTCCTGGGCCTTGTTCTGAGCCTGACAATTTTTGCACCCGCCGCGGCGATGCCCGACCATCTCAGCAAACCGCAATATGTCGCGCCCCGGGAAACGATCCCGGCGCCGCAGGACATTGCCTATCCCGGCACGATGCAGCTGGAGGTCGACGCGCGCGATCATGACCAGGGCATATTTCGCGTCACCCAGACCATTCCGGTGGCCAAGGCCGGTCGGCTGACCCTGCTCTACCCCGAATGGCTGCCGGGCAATCATGCGCCGCGCGGCGAGATCGAGAAGCTGGCCGGGCTGGAATTCAACGCGGGCGGTCAAAAACTGCCATGGATTCGCGACGAGGTCGATGTCTTTGCCTTCCATCTGACCGTGCCCGAAGGCGTGTCCGAGATCACGGCCAGATTCCAGTTTGTTTCCGCTACCGTGGCGAGCCAGGGACGGATCGTCATGGCACCATCGATGCTCAATCTGCGCTGGCATCAGGTCTCGCTCTATCCGGCCGGCTATTATGTTCGCCGCATTCCGGTCACCGCGACCGCCATCTATCCCGATGGCTGGCAGGCGGCGAGCGCGTTGCGTCCGAAATCCACGACCGGCAACCGCGTCGTCTACGAGAAAACCGACTATGACACATTGGTCGACAGCCCGGTCTTTGCCGGGCAATATTTCCAGACTCACCAGCTGACCGGCCGCGTACATCTCAATATCGTGGCCGATGACGCCAAATTCCTGCAGCCCACGAAAGAGCAGATTGCGCCGCATATCGCGCTGGTCAGGGAGGCCGAGGCGCTGTTCGGCAGCCACCCCTATGACCGCTATGATTTCCTGCTGGCGCTGACCGAAGACATGGGCGGCATTGGTCTGGAGCACCACCGTTCCTCGGAAAATGGCGTGAACCGCGAATATTTCACCGACTGGGACAGCGGGCCGGGCCGCCGCAACCTGTTGCCGCACGAGATCACCCATGCGTGGAACGGCAAATATCGCCGGCCGGCCGGCATGTGGACACCCGATTTCCGGCAACCGATGCGCGACAAGCTGCTGTGGGTCTATGAAGGGCAGACGCAATTCTGGGGCTATATACTGGGCGCGCGATCCGGTCTCTATTCGAAACAGGATACGCTCGATGCCTTCGCCGCGATTGCCGCAGGCATGGATCAGCGCGTCGGCCGGACCTGGCGTCCGCTGATCGACACCACCCATGATCCGATCATCGCCGCCCGGCGGCCCAAGCCCTGGGACAGCTGGCAGCGCGCCGAGGACTATTATAACGAAGGCCTGCTGATCTGGCTCGAGGCCGACCAGATCATCCGCCGCGAATCAGGCGGCAGGAAATCGCTCGGCGATTTCGCCCGGTCCTTCTTTGGCGGCAGAAATGGCGACTGGGGCGTCCGCACCTATGAGGAGCAGGATGTCATCGATTCGCTGAACGCCGTCCAGCCCTATGACTGGGCCGCCTTCATCGCCGAGCGCGTGCACCGGACCAGCAGCGAGGCGCCCAAAAACGGCCTCGCCCTGGGCGGCTACCGGCTGGTCTTTGTCGATACGCCGAGCGCCTATATCCTGGCCAATGACAAGCGCCGCAAACAGGTTGATCTCAGCCACAGCGTCGGTCTGGTCATGGGCGGCAAGGGGATGATCAAGTCGGTGATCTGGGACAGCCCCGCCTTCCGCGCCGGGCTGAAACCCGGACTCACCATTTCTGCGGTCAATGGCAAGGCCTATAGCGACGAGGCGCTGAAACAGGCGATCGAGGAAAATCGCGGGCAAGACAGCAAGATCGAGATTTTTGCGAAAAATGGTGAGGCCTATCATAATTTTATGGTCGACCATTCGGGCGGCCTGCGCTATCCGGCGCTGGAAAAAATCACCGGAGAGGGTGCAGATCAAGAGGGGGGCATAGACCGGCTGCTTCAGCCGAAAACCAGATAAGGACCAGCTTGTTCCATGGACATTACCAAAATCCCGATTGGCGACAATCCGCCGGAAAGCCTGAACGTGATCATCGAAGTCCCGGTGGGCGGCGAACCGGTCAAATATGAATTTGACAAGGCATCCGGCGCGCTGTTCGTCGACCGTATCCTGCACACGCCGATGCGCTATCCGGCCAATTACGGTTTCATCCCGCACACATTGTCGCCCGATGGCGACCCGCTCGACGCGCTGGTTGTCGCGCGTTCGCCCTTCATGCCGGGCTGCGTCGTGCGCTGCCGGCCGATCGCCGTGCTCAATCTCGAGGACGAGCATGGCGGCGACGAAAAGCTGCTCTGCGTGCCGATCGACGCGACTTTTCCCTATTATCGCAAGATCGACGAGGGCAATGATCTGCCCGAAATCGTGATGCAGCAGATCGAGCATTTCTTCACCCATTACAAGGATCTCGAGCCCGAAAAATGGGTGCGGGTCGGCAAATGGGGCGATGCCGACGAAGCGCGGCGCGTCGTGCTTGAAGCAATCGAACTGGCAAAAACCAAGAAATGAACCGGACCCGCATGATTGTGCTGGCAACGGTATTATCGACTCTGGCCGCCTGCGCCACCCCGGAAACGCGGGTGCGCAGCGGCCTGATGCGTGCAGGGCTGTCCGAGCCGGTTTCCGCCTGCATGGCGGACCGGATGGTGGACCGCCTGTCGCTGGGACAGCTCGGCAAGCTCAATGGTCTCGGCAAGCTGCGGAAGGTCAAGCCAGGCGATGTTTCGATCAACGAATTTGTCAAACAGACCCGCGCGCTTCAGGATCCGGAAATCATCACTGTTGTGACCTCGTCCGGCGTCATTTGCGCCCTCAAATAGCGCTGGCCGTCGGCCCGGTTCAGCCGCCACTGGTTTCACCTGCAACCGGTCCATGCGCCGGGCCCTGACCAACTGAATATTATCTGGAATCAGGGTGGAAATGGCCCACCATCTGTGCTTAAGCGGCTCGCAAGACTCGCACCTGCGACAAGATAATTTCAAGCTCGATGAAAGGCTTTATAACTTTCCATGAACATTCACGAATATCAGGGCAAGGAACTGCTTGCCAAACACGGCATCGCCGTTCCCGCCGGCTATGCCGCGCTCACCGTTGAAGACGCGGTTGCCGCAGCCGAGAAACTCCCCGGGCCGCTCTATGTGGTCAAGGCGCAGATTCACGCTGGTGGCCGCGGCAAGGGCAAGTACAAGGAACTGGGCCCCGATGCCAAGGGCGGTGTCCGGCTGGCCAAGTCGATCGACGAAGTGCGCGCCAATGCAGAGGAAATGCTCGGCAACACGCTGGTGACGATCCAGACTGGTGATGCCGGCAAGCAGGTCAACCGGCTCTATGTGACCGACGGCGTCGATATCGAGAAGGAATTCTACCTCTCGATGCTGGTCGACCGGGCCAGTGGCCGGGTTGCGATGGTCGTTTCCACCGAAGGCGGCATGGATATCGAGGAAGTCGCACACAGCACACCGGAAAAGATCAAGACGATCACCATCGATCCGGCGCAGGGCTTCATGCCGCACCACGGCCGGACCATTGCTTTCGCCCTCGGCCTGGCAGGCGATCTCAACAAGCAGGCGCAGAAGCTCGGCAAGAAACTCTATGACGCGTTCATGGCGATGGATTGCGAGATGGTCGAGATCAACCCGCTGTTGGTGACCGAGGATCAGCAGCTGATCGTGCTCGACACCAAGATGAGCTTCGACGGCAACGCGCTGATGCGCCACCCCGATCTCGCCGCGCTGCGCGACGAGACCGAGGAAGACCCGGCGGAAGTCGAGGCCAGCAAGTCCGATCTCGCCTATATCAAGCTCGACGGCAATATCGGCTGCATGGTCAATGGTGCCGGCCTGGCGATGGCGACGATGGACATCATCAAGCTCAACGGCGCTTTTCCCGCCAATTTCCTCGACGTGGGCGGCGGCGCGACCAAGGAAAAGGTCACCTCTGCGTTCAAGATCATCCTCGCCGATCCGGCGGTCGAAGGCATTCTCGTCAACATTTTCGGCGGCATCATGAAATGCGACATCATCGCCGAGGGCATTGTCGCCGCGGCCAGGGAAGTCGATCTTTCGGTACCTTTGGTGGTTCGCCTCGAAGGCACCAATGTCGAGAAGGGCAAGGAAATCCTCGCCAATAGCGGCCTGCCGATCGTGTCGGCCGATGATTTGGGCGATGCGGCCAAGAAAATTGTCGCACAGGTGAAAGAAGCGGCCTGAGGCCACTTAAGCCCCTCCCCTTCAGGGGAGGGGTTGGGGTGGGGCCTGTATGTTACAGGACACTGTACCGACTTCCCCCTCCCCCGGCCCCTCCCCTGAAGGGGAGGGGAGATCAATGCTGCACCGCAGCGCAAAACTTGACGTTTACGTGAACGTAAGCTAAGACGCTTGAGAAATAGAAGAAGGAAACAGCAATGAAAATCCTGGTGCCCGTCAAGCGGGTGATAGATTATAACGTGAAACCGCGGGTCAAGTCCGACGGCAGCGGCGTCGATCTCGCCAATGTCAAAATGTCGATGAACCCGTTCGACGAAATTTCCGTCGAGGAAGCCATCCGCCTGAAAGAGGCCGGCAAGGCGGAAGAAATCATCGCCGTCTCGGTGGGACCGCAAAAGGCCCAGGAAACCCTGCGCACGGCGCTCGCCATGGGCGCGGACCGCGCGATCCTGGTCGTCACCGACGAGGAAGTCGAACCGCTGGCCGTGGCCAAGATTCTCGCGAAAATCGTCGAGGAAGAGCAGCCCAGGCTGGTCATCACCGGCAAGCAGGCGATCGATGACGATTCCAATCAGACCGGCCAGATGCTCGCCGCCCTGCTCGGCTGGGGCCAGGGCACCTTTGCCAACACCGTCGAGCTCGACAGCGACTCGATCACCGTCAAGCGCGAAATCGATGGCGGCCTGCAGACGGTGAAGCTGAACCTGCCCGCCGTGGTCACCACTGACCTGCGCCTCAACGAACCGCGCTATGCCTCGCTGCCGAACATCATGAAGGCGAAGAAAAAGCCGATGGATGAAAAGACGCCCGCCGATTACGGCGTCGATATCAGCCCGCGCCTCACCACCATCACCGTCACCGAGCCGCCCGTCCGCCAGGCCGGTGAAAAGGTCGAGGATGTCGATGCGCTGGTCGCGAAGCTCAAAGCCGTGGGCGCCATCTAGGGCCCTGCCGTTCGTGTCGAGCGCAGTCGAGACACGCTTCTCGACGATGCTCGAAGCGAACGGATGAAAAAGAATTTTAAGGAGTTAAACCATGAAAACTCTAGTTTTAGTCGAACATGACAACAAGACCATGAAGGACGCCACCCTGGCCGTGGTCACCGCGGCCTCGCAGCTGGGTGAAGTCCACGCGCTGGTGATCGGCTCCGGCTGCGCCAGCGTCGGCGAACAGGTGGCCAAGGTTGCTGGCGTCGCCACCGTCCATGTCGCCGATGATGTCGCGCTCGAGCATCAGCTGGCTGAAAATGCCGCGCCCTTGATCGCCAGCCTGATGGACTCGCATGACGCGTTCCTCGCGCCCGCGACCACCACCGGCAAGAATATCGCCCCGCGCGTCGCCGCCCTGCTCGACGTCATGCAGATCAGCGACATTCTCTCGGTCGAAAGCGAAGACACGTTCACCCGGCCGATCTACGCCGGCAACGCCATCGCCACGGTCAAGTCGAGCGACGCCAAGAAGGTCATCACCGTCCGCGGCACCGCCTTTGACAAGGCCGCCACCGAAGGCGGCTCGGCTTCGATCGAAGGCGTCACCGGCGCCGGCGAATCCGGCCTGTCGAGCTTCGTCAGCGAGGAAATCGCCAAGTCCGAACGGCCCGAGCTGACCAGCGCCAAGATCATCGTCTCCGGCGGCCGCGCCCTGGGTTCGAGCGAAAAGTTCGAAGAAGTCATCACGCCATTGGCAGACAAGCTCGGCGCCGGCATCGGTGCTTCGCGCGCTGCGGTCGACGCGGGCTATGTCCCCAACGACTATCAGGTCGGCCAGACCGGCAAGATCGTCGCTCCGGAAGTCTATATCGCGATCGGCATCTCCGGCGCGATCCAGCATCTCGCCGGCATGAAGGACAGCAAGATCATCGTCGCGATCAACAAGGACGAAGACGCCCCGATCTTCCAGGTCGCGGATATCGGGCTGGTCGCGGATCTGTTCAATGCGGTGCCCGAACTGACCGAAAAGGTCTGAACACACTTAGCCCCTCCTCTTTAGAGGAGGGGTTGGGGTGGTGTCTGTCCTCACAAACAAATTCGGAGACTGGCATCGAGCCAGTCCCCTCATAGACCACCCCTTCCCCTCCTTTGAAAAGGAGGGGTTTGTTTTTTCACGCGAAGACGCGAAGGCGCAAAGAAGAACCTGCCAACTCGTCATCCTGAACTCGTTTGAGGACCCCGTGAGATGGTGCATCAACCTCGAGAGATTCTGAAACCAGTTCAGGATGACGAATTAAAAAACCCCGGTGTGAAAACGCCGGGGTTTTTATACTTGCTGCCGCGTCCAGACAAACCTCAAACCGTAAAACTCTCCCCGCACCCGCAAGCGCCCTTGGCATTGGGATTCTCGAACACGAATCCCGCGGTGAAATCATCTTCCACCCAGTCCATCGTGCTGCCGATCAGATAGAGCACCGATCCGCCGTCGACGTAAAACACGCCGCCGGGGGTGATGATCTTCTCGTCGAACGGGACTTCCTCGGTCACATAGTCGACCGAGTAAGCGAGGCCCGAGCAGCCGCGGCGCGGGGTGGAGAGTTTGACGCCGATCGCATCGGCGGGCGCCTTTGCCATCAGGTCGGCAATGCGCTGCTCCGCCGCCGGGGTCAGCTGGATTGCTGCCGGAATTTCGCGGGTCCTGGTTTTCGTGTCGGTCATTTCATTCTCCTTCTCCCCTCCCGTTTACGGGAGGGGTCGGGGGTGGGATTGTTAAAGGCTTTAGGCCCACCCCTAGCCCCTCCCGCACGCGGGAGGGGAATATATCACAACATCCCCAGTTCCAGCTTCGCCTCGTCGCTCATCTTGCCGGGGTCCCAGGGCGGGTCCCAGACGAGATTGACCTCGGCATGGCCGACACCGGGGACGCTGCCGACCTGCAGCTCGATCTCGCCGGGCATCGACTCGGCGACCGGGCAATGCGGCGTGGTCAGCGTCATGGTGACAATCGCGTGATTGTCGGTGGTGATCTCGACGCCGTAGATCAGGCCGAGATCATAGATATTCACCGGAATTTCCGGATC
>Ga0075467_10000023_pt1 | contig 89806 bp, 81 predicted proteins | sample DEB08_DNA_9_FD_75067 | JGI IMG/M metagenome (GOLD analysis project Ga0075467, IMG submission 75067) | Aqueous microbial communities from the Delaware River and Bay under freshwater to marine salinity gradient to study organic matter... | ecosystem: Environmental > Aquatic > Marine > Coastal ... | reverse complement strand
CTGAACTAAAGCAACGGCGAAATCACAAGGAGGTTCTGATGATTTATTTACTTAATAAAGAGACCGGGCTTGTTCAACAATTGGATAAAGTCGTGGCTGCGCACGACTTATCCTTATTCGTTAGATTTCTTACTCAAAGGTTTCACTAGTAATAGAATTTTCAAGCCAGAGACGAGCTGTACCTGATTGTTCTTCACCTTTTACCATATAAATTTTATCGGACTCGATATTTACAACTAATTCTTTAAAGCCGAGCTCTTGGGTTTTCAAGGAAAACCCCGGTGGAGTATCGATCACCCTTGTTGCAACTAGTTTTAGTTTTATGGGGCCGGTACGAACTTGAGTTTTTTCAGGGTCTGCAATCAAGTGCGAGTTAGTTGCATTTGACAGTACTTCAGCTCTCAAAAGAGCGTTATTAATCAAACGACCGTCGACTTCTTTTAGGTAGAACAAAGTTGCTTCCGACCCTGAATAGGCTTTGGAGGTGCTTTTAATAACTGCTCTTGGTCCTTCATAGCCAGCAGGAATTGACCGTTCAGTCACTGGAACGCAAGAAGTTACTAGTAAGGTGATAATTATGATGAATGATGTTCTCATTGTGGCCTCTGGTAAATCTAACAGCTTATTAGTATGCATGCGCGTTTTCCAGCTAGATTCGTTTTAACGAATCGGCCGTAACCTTCTATATTATCTATTCTTTTTATCATCTAGGTTCTTTTCTATGGTGTCAAAGTGAGCATGCTCACTTTGTAGAATAGCAGTGTGGTTAGCTATTCTCATAAAAATCCTAAGCCATTGTTTTATATATAGAAAAATAATTTCTTGGTTGCTAAACGCGCAGCATCCAGTAGGGTAAAGTGATTGGTTTCGTCGACTTTTAAATATACACTGTATATGCATGCAGTTATTGGAATAGTCAAAAATGAGTAGGATAAATCCGTCTATCGAGTCAATTCGTAGAAAGATGCGGCTATGTGGATATAGTATTGGTGCCGAAAAAAGTTATCTTTATCGGGTTAGGATTTACACCCGTTTTCATTGCGCCAGATTGAGTTTAAGCCTCTAGACATTAGTTACTGTTCTATAAAGTCTTGCGCAAGGCAATCCTTTGCCTCGTTAATTACGGTATTAACTCTATTAGCTAAGACTTTGCTGCGATTTATTCCAAGGTAGAGTGTTTCACTGACTTGCTTAGCTAGCCGATGTACTTTAACACTGGTCGAATTTTCAAACGCCCCAACAGCATAAGTAGGCAACACCGTGAAACCCAAGCCCATACTTACTGGTTCAAGTATTAAGTTAATTTGGTTTGAAAAACCTGCCGGATTAAACTGCTTAGCATGCTCAAATTCAGGATAATTAGCACTTAGAAGCAGGCCGGCGTGATAAGCACCATCAGGATGATCTATAAAACCAAGCGATACTAGTTGCTGCCAACTGGGCTCGTTTATACCTGCCGGAGTAACCAGCAGTAGCTCTTCTTTGGCAACAGGATTACAAGTGATTTCGGCTAGGGTTGACGGCCTAGTCATAAAGCCTATATCAACCTTATTTTCGGCGACTAATTTCTCAACGGCCGCGTTAGGCGCGAAGCGATAATCGATCACCAGCTTGGGGTATTGTTGTTGCACGGTTAGTAGATGCCGATATAGTTTGAGCCCCATACTTCCCGGCGAAGCAACTCTAACCACTCCCTCGTGAGTTGGGTTGGCTCCGACCTGCATCTCAATATCAGATAAGGCGCTTATCACTTTCTTGCCATCTCGATATAAGTTTTCTCCAGCATCAGTAAGTGTAAACCCCTTGCCTTGCCTTAGCAGTAAGGGAAACCCTAGGTAATCTTCAAGCTTTTGTATGTGCTGGCTAACCCCAGATTGTGTCATGTTTAGCTGCTCAGCCGTACGGGTGAAGTGCGAGACTTCAACGAGAGTACAAAAAGTACGTAACCAGATAAGATTAATCATCACATAACCTACTCATAATTATTATAAATGATAATTTTACATAATTATTGATCGAATATAACCTTGTCTCACGTTAAATTAAGGAGCAAAACACTATGAGCAATGTATATCCACGTAACTTTTCACATATTGGAATTTCGGTGCCCGACTTGGACCAAGCGGTTAAATTCTATACTGAAGTAATGGGCTGGTATTTGATAATGAAGCCGACCAACGTTGTCGAAGATGACAGCCCAATAGGCGTAATGTGTACCGATGTATTTGGTGCCAATTGGGATAAATTTCGAATCGCTCATCTCTCAACCGGTGATCGCATTGGTGTCGAGCTGTTTGAGTTCAAGAACCAAGTTAACCCAGAAGATAATTTTGAATACTGGAAAACCGGTGTATTTCACTTCTGTGTTCAAGATCCTAATTTGGAACAACTGGCAGAAAGGATCGTTGAAGCTGGTGGCAAAAAACGAATGGAGAAACCGCGATACTATTACCCAGGCGAAAAGCCGTATCGCATGATTTACATGGAAGACCCATTTGGCAATATTCTAGAAATATACAGCCATAGTTATGAGCTAGTTTACAGCGACGGTGCTTATTAAAATAAACTGACCTAGGTTTGCTTATTAAAAGAGTCTCAAATAATAGAAAGAGTCTCAACGTTTAAAAGAGCCTCGCTTATCAAAACGAGGCTCGATTTATAGTTGATGCTACTTACCTAAAACACTCAGCAACTTGTGATAAATCGCTGTGTTCTCATAGACACCAGTAAACTTCTCGGCGCCTTTGCCGTAAGCATAGACTGGCACCATTGCTGAGGTATGGCCAATGGTTGAGTACGCATGACCCGCTTCGCTATATGGCTCGTCACTTTCGATATCGGAAGTTGGTAACGTTAGCCCACCGGTTTCGTGATCGGCGGTTATCAGCACTAATGTGTTGCCGTCTTTCTCGGCAAATTTCATCGCAGCGCCAACCGCTTTATCAAAGTCGTAGAGCTCAGTCATGGTGTAATTAAGATCATTGGCGTGACCACCCCAATCGATTTGAGAACCTTCTACTACTAAGAAAAAGCCTTTCTTAGTCTCTTTTTGTAAAAAGTCGATGCTTGGTTTTATCGACTTAGGTAAATAGTCACCACGCCCTTTAATCACTGATTCAGGGTGTTGGCCTGCGGTGAAGTAGCCAACTCGGCCGGTGGCTTTTTCTAATGCACCCAAGTTGTTAATCAAGGTAACGCCCTTGTCTTCCATCTCTTTTACTAAATTGCGATCATCAGGCTTGCCTCGTTTTTCATTGCTGCGTTTATCGAAATGATCTTCGCCGCCACCGATGAAGAGGTTGACCGGTGCATTTACCAATGCTTGCGCAATCGAGTAGTAGTCTTCACGACTTTCGACGTGAGCATAAAAACTGGCTGGCGTGGCATGAGTAATACCGGACGTAGCAATAAGACCAGTAGAGTAACCATCAGCAGCGAGCATTTCTAGTAAGGTTTTCTTTGAGCGTCCATTACCGTCTAGACCAATCGCACCGTTGAATGTTTTAACCCCGATAGAAAAAGCGGTAGCACCGGCGGCTGAATCGGTGATCACTTCCTTAGAGCTACTAGTTTTCATCAAGCCAACGTAGTTTGCTTTTTCAAGGTTTAGCGGTTCATCACGTGTCTGCATTGCCTTAGATACTTGCGCTAGGCCCATGCCATCGCCAATTAGAAAAATAACGTTCTTAACTGGCGTCTGATCAGCGTTTACATTAGCCGTTGTTTTCTGCTCGTCGTCACCAGAACACGCCATTACGCTGACTGATAGGAGGAGTACTGCAATTATTTTTTTCATCACTACTTTCTATTTAATTATTAATCTTAAAACTGCTTTAGTTTCAAAGCAAAGCTAAAAACATCTTACTAAAGAACCGCTTAGCAAAGAACTTTATGGAGCCGATACAACATGAGCAACCATGGTACTGCCTTCAAAAACGGCTTCGTCCATCACGCCTGTATCACTGGTAAACACAAAATCCAGTACTTTATTTTGGTTCACATCTCGATGTAGCATAACGATAAACATGTCACCGGCCTCGACGCCTTTGTGAACTTTAATCTCAACATTATTATTGTTACCGCTTTGAACATATGACGCGGCGACATATTTGTCACCATTAGGCTTTCCACCCTCAAAAGGATGCATCACTAACCAGCCATTTCCATCGATGTGAACTTCAGCAAACGTCAGCGTTTTATCATCTCGGGTAACGCCGTCGACAATAATCCAATTTTTCTTACCATTCGCCAGACTGATTTTTTCAGCAGCGGGGGCCTCATTGTCGATCGCTTTGACTGTTGTATCTTGAGCCTTGGCATACTGGTCTTCGGCATCGGCGTAACTGGCAAATGCAAGGCAGGTTGCCGCTACTACTATTTCAGTTACAAATTTAATCATGCTCATGCTCCATAAGTAAACAATGCTGTTTCAATCATTGTGCATAGCCTATCGTAGGATGGCAAGTATCGGCGGAGCACTACCATAGTATCGGCGAAGCACTAGGATAGCTGAATAAGATTACATTTGTGAGTAACCAAGCTATGAGCGCAAAGACAAGTTGCCCGAGACTACCATCTCCAACTATTGAGGTGTAAGGCTGAGCTTATTGGGGTCGGCTACTAGCCGCCCCCAGTATTTATTATATGGGTGCACTAAATTGGTGGTATCTTGGTTTGAGTTACGCAAAAGACGACTCTGATTGACCCATGAAAACACACCACCAATCAGGTTTTTCGATGAGACTGCACCGTGTTCCAACGGAGCATCACCGAGCCTATTAGCCAATTCGGATGATCGCCGACCAACCGAGCAATAGAACACCACTTGCTTGCCTTCAAGCAAGTCACCATAGTCTTGAATAAATTCGCTTGGGTCAATATTAGGCATAACTTGAATTGCCCCGGCTATGTGGCTCACGGCAAATTCTTCAGGCTCTCGGACGTCAAACACCACAACCTTATTAACATCTAATTCAGAAAATTCAGACGCACTGATATGCGAAACTGATTGATAGTCGTTTTCAATATCGTTTTGGATTGTCTCTAGTCGAGGCTGGAACATTAATAAGGCGATAATTGCCAGAGCCGTAAACACCAAGACACAAACCGAAAAAATCCATTTTTGTGCTGTCGTTATAGCCATTACTAACTCTGACGGTTATTCATAAAGCACAACATTAGCAGTATTGTAGCCAATGTTACTAGCTATATTTGATCATAATCCAGTGCGAAAAAACTGATAAAAAGCGCTTAGCTCAACTCAGGCAGATCAGTTGAACTCATTACATCAAACGGACAATCGCCATCTTTAAAGTTGACGTTAACGTAAACGTAATTTAAAGTAGCGTCAATGATGTTAACTGCTGATGATCAAACAAAACGATGTCTAAGCTAGATAAACAGTCTGGCAAAAAGCCCGATAAACAACTCGATAGAAAAGTCGACAAGATGAAACAAGACTACTCTATTCGCGAACTCGCCAAAGAATTCGACGTTACCACTCGAACTCTGCGTTTTTACGAAGAGAAAGGTTTACTAAACCCTAGTCGCTCGGGCCAAACGCGTGTTTACACTATGGCTGATCGAACGCGTCTCAAGTTGATACTGCGCGGTAAGCGTTTAGGTCTCAGCCTAGACGAGAGCGCTGAGATCATTTTGATGTACGACCCGGTAGGTACTAACAGCAAGCAAATACTGAGTTTGATCGATAAAATTCAAGATAAACGTTTGCAGTTAGAGCAGCAGCAGAAAGACCTCGAACTCACCCTCTTAGATCTCGAAGCCGCTGAACAGCGCTGCTCCGAATCGCTAAGTAGAATTCATTAAGTAATTTTAGCCTGATAAAATAAAGGGTTAAATAAGTAAAACGCTAAGCAATTAAAAACCTAAGGCACCATAGCCTCGGAGAACCCATGACCGTTTCTTACCCAACTTTGCAACACAACCTCGGTGAAGAGATTGATATGTTGCGTGATATGACTTACCAGTTCGCGCAAGCGGAAATAGCCCCGAGAGCGGCACAAATAGATTCGGAAAATGAATTCCCAATGGACTTGTGGCGCAAGTTTGGTGACCTCGGCTTACTAGGCATTACCGTCGATGAAGCCTATGGCGGTAGCAATATGGGTTACTTGGCGCATTGCGTGGCAATGGAAGAAATCAGTAGAGCATCAGCGTCAGTCGGTTTGTCATACGGCGCACACTCAAACCTATGTCTGAACCAAATAAATAAGAACGGCAGCGAAGCACAGAAACAAAAATATCTGCCAAAGCTTTGCTCAGGCGAGCATGTTGGCGCATTGGCAATGTCAGAACCGAACGCTGGCTCAGATGTGGTAAGCATGAAGCTTAGAGCCGATAAAAAAGGCGATCATTATGTGCTCAATGGTAATAAAATGTGGATCACCAATGGCCCCGACGCCGACACCTATGTTGTCTATGCAAAAACAGATATAAGCGGTGGCTCACGCGGCATCACAGCGTTTATTGTCGAGCGTGACTTTACTGGTTTCAGCCAAGCGCAAAAGCTCGACAAATTGGGTATGCGCGGCTCCAATACCTGCGAATTAGTCTTTCAAGACTGCTTGGTTCCAGAAGAAAATATTTTGGGCTTTGAAGGTGGTGGCGTACGCGTTTTGATGTCGGGCTTAGACTATGAAAGAACGGTCTTATCAGGTGGCCCTGTGGGCATTATGCAGGCCTGTATGGATGTCGTTGTTCCTTACATTCATGAGCGCAAACAATTCGATAAGAGCATTGGCGAATTTCAATTAATGCAAGGCAAGATCGCCGACATGTACACCTCCTTAAGTGCCAGCCGAGCGTATCTGTATGCGGTCGCGAGAGCATGTGACCTCGGACTCGAAAGCCGTAAAGATGCGGCGGCGGTGATTCTTTATACCGCAGAGCAAGCGACTCAAATGGCATTGCAAGCAATCCAAACACTGGGTGGCAACGGCTATGTTAATGAATACCCTACAGGGCGGCTACTTCGTGACGCTAAACTATACGAAATTGGGGCTGGCACATCAGAAGTTCGGCGCATGCTGATTGGCCGAGAACTATTTGCCGAAACTAAGTAGTAGCGGACTAACGTAGTAGCAGACCTAAGTAGCAGCAGATTGGGTAAACCAGCCATGATTAGAAATTATTAGTAGATGCTCACCATGAACCAACTTAAAAGCAAGATCAATACACGCTCTGAAGATTTCATTGCCAATGCCGAGTACATGCAAACGCATCTGGATAAATTGTATGCGCTAATTGAGCATATAAAATTGGGGGGTGGTGAGAGCCGACAAGCTCGGCATCAATCTCGCGGCAAACTTTTGGCGCGGGATCGTGTCGATCAATTGATTGATGAGGGCTCGGCATTTTTAGAAATATCGCAATTAGCCGCTCATGAAGTCTATGACGGAGAAGAAGTCGCCAGTGCCGGAGTCGTTGCTGGCGTTGGCGTGGTCGCCGGACAAGAATGTATGATTGTTGCCAATGACGCGACGGTCAAAGGCGGCAGCTACTACCCGCTTACGGTTAAAAAACATTTACGCGCGCAGGCTATTGCCGAGCAAAACCACTTGCCGTGTATTTACCTAGTTGATTCGGGTGGCGCCAATCTACCTAGGCAAGACGAAGTGTTCCCTGATCGAGAACATTTTGGTCGTATATTCTTCAATCAAGCCAATATGTCAGCACAAAATATTCCACAGATTGCCGTGGTCATGGGCTCGTGTACCGCAGGTGGTGCCTATGTGCCTGCAATGGCTGATGAATCCATCATTGTTGCTAATCAGGCGACCATTTTTTTAGCTGGCCCGCCACTGGTAAAAGCGGCCACAGGTGAAGTAGTTAGTGCCGAAGAATTGGGAGGTGCCGATGTGCATTGCCGCCAATCTGGGGTGTCTGACCACTACGCTCAAAACGATAGTCATGCGCTACAACTAGCACGCCAATCGATCGCCAGGTTGAATCGCATTAAGCCCAATCAATTAGACGTTAAAGACAGTGTCGAACCGCTCTACGACAGTAAAGAATTGTACGGCATTATTCCTAAAGACAAGCGTCAGCCCTTTGATGTGCGCGAGGTAATTGCGCGCATCGTTGATGGCTCTGAGTTTGATGAATTCAAAGCATTATTTGGTACTACGCTAGTCTGCGGCTTCGCCCGCCTTATGGGTTACCCTATTGGTATAGTCGCCAATAATGGTATCTTGTTTAGCGAATCAGCACAGAAAGGCGCTCATTTTATTGAGCTATGTGCGCAACGAAAAATTCCCTTGGTGTTTCTACAAAACATTACCGGCTTTATGGTCGGCAAGCAATACGAAGCTGGTGGCATTGCTAAGCACGGTGCAAAAATGGTGATGGCTGTGGCCTGTGCCAAAGTTCCAAAATTCACCGTTCTGATAGGTAACTCGTATGGCGCCGGAAATTACGGGATGTGTGGTCGCGCCTATGACCCTAACTTCTTGTTCATGTGGCCAAACGCCCGCATCTCAGTGATGGGTGGCGAGCAAGCGGCCGGCGTTTTATCTCAAGTAAAACGCGCCCAGAAAGAAAAGTCTGGTGAACACTGGAGTGCCGAAGACGAAACCGCATTCAAGCAACCCATTATTGATGAGTACGAAGCTCAAGCCCATGCACATTATGCCTCTGCACGACTTTGGGATGACGGCGTTATCGACCCTGCCGATACTCGCCAAGTGCTGGGGTTAGCTATCTCGGCCTCACTTAATAAAGAAATTGAAGAGACACGCTATGGCGTGTTCAGGATGTAGCTATGAGTGATTCAACAGACATGAGTAATTCAGAAGTTGTAAGTGAGCCAGTGCTCTATCAACTAGACCAACGCGGGGTCGCTACTGTCACCTTGAATAACCCAGAAAAACACAATGCCTTTGATGATGTCATCATCGCCCAGCTGACGAGTTTATTCACTCAGATCAATCAAGATCAGAACGTCAAGCTGATGGTGTTGGCTGCAAACGGTAAAAATTTTTCCGCTGGTGGTGATCTAAATTGGATGAAGCGCATGGTTGATTTCTCGTATCAAGAGAACCTGGCCGACGCAAGAAAACTAGCAGTTATGCTGCAAACCTTGAATACGCTCAGTGTACCGACAATCGCGCGCGTGCAAGGTGCTGCCTATGGGGGTGCGGTCGGTCTGGCGAGTTGCTGCGACATGGTGGTCGCCAGTGATAACGCCAGCTTTTGCCTAAGCGAAGTGAAGGTTGGCATCGCGCCGGCGACTATTTCGCCCTACGTTATTGCCGCCATTGGCGCACGCGCATGCCGTCGATATTTTCTTACTGCCGAGCGTTTCTCAGCCGATACCGCCCGATCTCTAGGCTTGGTAAGCGAAGTTACCGCACTTGAACAGTTAGACGATATTCTTGAGAAATTTATTGTTGCGCTATTAGCCAATAGCCCCAACGCAATTAAGATTTCTAAACAATTGATTAGCCAAGTTGCGCATTGCAGTATTGATGAGCAGCTAATGAATGAGACTAGCGACGTTATCGCCCGGCTGCGAGCATCAGAGCAAGGGCAAGAAGGGCTGAATGCGTTCTTTGAAAAACGCTCACCGTCTTGGCAACAAAATTCACCTGAGTAACGCTATGTTTAATAAAATACTTATTGCCAATCGAGGCGAAATTGCTTGTCGAGTTATTAACACAGCCAAGCGGCTTGGTGTTAAAACCGTGGCCGTCTATTCTGAAGCAGACCGAAATTCTTTACACGTAAAATTGGCCGATGAAGCGATTCACATCGGGCCAGCAGCTTCCAGTGAATCGTATTTAGTTATTGAAAAAATCATAGCCGCCGCCTTAAAAACAGGCGCTCAGGCGATTCATCCGGGCTATGGTTTTCTATCCGAGAATGCCAAGTTCGCGCAAGCATGCCATGATAATAAACTGGTATTTATCGGCCCACCTATTCCTGCAATCAAAGCGATGGGTTCAAAATCAGCCGCTAAAACGATCATGGAAAAAGCCGGTGTACCGCTAGTACCCGGATACCATGGCGAAGACCCTAGCCCTCAGATTTTAAAGAATGCTGCAAACGACATGGGCTATCCGGTGCTACTAAAAGCAATTGCCGGCGGTGGCGGCAAAGGCATGCGTCAGGTATGGTCTGAAGCCGAGTTTGATAACGAGTTAGATGCGGCAAAACGAGAAGCACTCTCTAGTTTTGGCAACGACGACATGTTGGTCGAAAAATATTTAACCGCACCCCGCCACGTCGAATTTCAAGTATTCTGTGATTCACATGGCAATGCCCTACATTTATTTGAGCGCGATTGCACGGTACAACGGCGACATCAGAAAGTAATTGAAGAAGCTCCTGCGCCTAATTTCTCAGCGCAACTTCGTGAAAAAATGGGCGACGCTGCAGTTCGAGCTGCGCAGGCAATCGATTATCAAGGAGCCGGTACCGTTGAGTTTCTATTAGACCAAGATGGCTCTTTCTACTTTATGGAAATGAACACGCGCCTTCAGGTAGAACACCCCGTTACCGAAATGATCACCGGCCAAGATTTAGTCGAGTGGCAACTATTAGTCGCAGCCGGTGAGCGATTACCCGCCAAACAAGCCGACTTGAAAATTCACGGGCATGCCTTCGAGGCACGTGTTTACGCCGAAGATCCATATAACGATTTTCTACCTACCGCTGGCAAACTGATCGGCTTGAAGCTACCTGAAACCAATAAAACAGTTCGCATCGACACAGGAGTCGTTGCTGGCGACGAGGTTAGCCCTTTCTACGACCCGATGATTTCTAAGCTGGTAGTTTGGGCTGAGACTCGAGCACTGGCGTTGAATAAATTGGTGACGGCTTTAGATCAATACAACATTAGCGGCATCACCAGTAACGTTTCGTTTCTGCGCACATTAGCCAGTCATACCGCTTTTGCTAATGCCGAACTGGATACTGGTTTTATCGAAAAACATGCTGATGACTTATTCCAAAAGCCGACCATCGACTCTTACGTGGTATTGCCTTTGGTCAGTCTATTTTTGATCTTAAATAAAAGCAAAGCCGATACGCCGTGGACAAAAATAAATACCTGGCGGTTGAATCAAAGTAATACTCAGCGATTAACACTGTCTATTGATCAGCAAGATTACATCGCTGAAATAGAACATAAGCCAAGCACTCAGAGCTACCGAATTAACGTTGACGACAATAGCTATGATGTTGCTGGCAGATACGTTGACGGCGAACTTCAAGCCACTGTCAATGGCCATAACCAACGCGTAACAATACTTAAGAGCCTTGTCGGCTATAGCTTATTTATCGACGGTCAAACGATCGCCTTTGATATCGCCCAGCGCGATTATGGCGATGCTCAAGATGCCACCTCAAATAGTCATTTTAATGCGCCGATGAACGGCACCGTCGTTGATGTACTAGTCGAAGCTGGCAGCCGAGTAAAAGAGGGCGACAGCTTAATTATTATGGAGGCGATGAAAATGCAGCATGCCATTAAAGCGCCTAGTGGTGGCTGTATCGTTGACGTATTTTACGCTAAAGGAGAGCTGGTCGATGGCGGCTCTGAACTACTTACTTTTACAACAGATACTGCCAGTGATGAGAAGCCCTGATGAGTAATGTCAGCCTGCCGACATCGGCCAGAATATTTGAAGTAGGCCCGCGTGACGGCCTACAAAACGAAGCCGAGCTTTTATCAGTCAAAGATAAAGTAGAATTGGTTAATCGCTTATCCCAATCAGGCTTGACGAACATTGAGGCTGGCAGTTTTGTGTCGCCCAAATGGGTGCCTCAAATGGCAAGTTCTGACCAGCTGTTTCAGCAGATAAACCGTCAGACTGGTATCACCTATTCAGCTCTGACCCCAAACCTTCAAGGCTTAGACAGCGCGATTGCATCAGGTGTTGATGAAATCGCCGTATTCGCAGCTGCATCCGAAGGTTTTTCACAAAAAAACATTAATTGCAGTATTGAACAAAGTCTCGCTCGCTTTGAGGCTGTTGTAGAAAAGGCTCGACATAATAATATTCGAGTTAGGGGATATGTTTCTTGCGTAATAGCCTGCCCATATGACGGCGCAATTTCACCACAACAAGTTGCTAAGGTAAGTCAGCAGCTAATTAATTTAGGCTGCTATGAAATATCCTTAGGCGATACTATTGGAGTAGGCACTGCAAACAATGTGAGAGCCATGATCGAAGCGGTCAAAAGCCGGGTGGCGGTAGACAGATTAGCGATTCATTGCCACGATACCTATGGTCAAGCAGTCGCCAACATCGTCGCCGCACTTGAGGCAGGTATCTCAACCATTGACAGCTCGGTCGCCGGACTCGGCGGCTGCCCGTATGCCAAGGGTGCCTCGGGCAATGTCGCAACTGAAGATGTGTTGTACTTATTAAACGGCTTAGGCATTGAGACTGGGGTAAACCTGGAGTCGATTGTTGATACTGGAAATTTTATTTCCAAGCGTTTAAACCGGGTCAATCAATCTAAGGCCGCGAATGCGCTTAGCAACTAAACTACAAGCTGTAATAGCGGTTGAAATTACGACTCAAGTGACGATTCAAATAACAAGTCAAATAACAACAGGGCAAACAGCTATAAATTAAGTAAAAAGTTAAGTGCCTGACGCCCAGGCATAAAGAAATAGCCGCTGCCTTTGGTGGTCACAAATGATTGCAGGCCGGTCAGTGTGGTACTGCCCTGATACGATGGAATGGTAAACTTATTGTTCATTGGGCATTGGCCGACGGTAATCGAGTCGGTTTCGCCCATCAGATCATGAAAGCCTGAATTACCCAACCAAGTTTGCTGTATGAACTCGAACTGGCGCTCAATGTCGGCGTTCAAACACATGAACATCAAGCCTTTTTCCTTGCCATTATCTCGCTGATACGAACGCCCTACGCGTAAAATTCGATGCCGATTCGATAGGCCTATTTGAGTTTCAGTATCGTCACCCAAACTATCTCGAGGATTTGCTCTGCGGATATGTGAACCAAGCGGGCATTGCAGACCTTGTGGATCTTCTTTACGGTAGCGAAAGTTATTGCCCGCCTCACCGAGCATATTCTCAGACGGAAACCTTACCAGCGGTCGACCATCTTTCCAGCGCCCAAGCATTTTTGCGCCAATCCAGTCAGCACTGATCGATTCCGCACTAGCCGAGTCTATTTTTTTACTCTGTTTAAGCTCCTCAGATTTGCTTTCGCAAAACGAGTTAAAGGCATCGACGTTTTGTTGCAACTGACGAATCACCAGATAGCTGCCATTAAAGCCAAAATCTTTACGCGCATCGGGCCTAGATTGAAATGGCTCTTGCGGCAGCACATTGGCAATATCTTTGGCAAATCCGACTACCGGCGAGGGCGAAATATTGTCGCGCTGATCAGGGTATCCGCATAGAATTTCCCCAGGGGCGATCAAGTGATCCTGCTGATCACTGTACTGGCTGCGACTCGTGCCCTTGATGATTGGCTGCGAAATGCCATCGACATAACCAAACGGCTCAACCGCCTTACCTTGATCATTAATTTCTACCTGACAATCTTGCTGCCAAACAATTTTAGCCTCTGCGGCATCAATTAATGCTCCTAATTTTCGCAGATTAGGCTCGGCCTGAGCTTGCTCTTCGAAGTAGCACATCAACACTAGGTCGGCTCTATTTTCGCCGCTGCCCCACCGCCATTTATCGGGGTGACTCATCCCCCGATCACCAAGAATTTGTGAGCGCGTAACACTATCTACGCCTTGACAAAATACGTTCGGAAAAATTCGATTAGGTTCGGTTTCATCAGACAAGCCTAAGCGTTGTAAACCTCGGTAACTGAATGCCACTTGCCAGACCGGATTGCTATAAGCCTTTTCACCAAAATTAACTTGCTCAACTATATGTGCCAATAGCGCTTTAACCTCGGCTCGATTGCCTTTTTCAGCCAACGAAATAAACAACAGTTTGCTATGCGGTAAGCGCTTACCCATACCACCAAATAACAAAGATTGAATATTCGACTTATCCAAACTGGCGCGCGGGCGATAGGAAGAACCAAACAGCGAGAACCATTGATCAGCCTCACGCACGTCGTTGATACCGGCAAAGCCCTGACGTATCATCGCGTTCTTGCGAATATCCTTGGTAGTCACATTAGGGTATGCCACATACCAAAATGGCGTTGGCCTTTGTTGTTGCCTCGCCCAATATTTAAATGGCTCACTTAATTTAGCACCACTTTGAGCGAGGTATCGAGTGCGTGGAAAGCCAACAGTATTACTCCAAATGCTGGTTAGGCCGGCCGATGCCTTGGTAATGAAGTCCTCCAAATAGGACTCCCAACTACCGCCATAATTACTAAAAAAAACCAGTTGGCGTGTGCCCGGAATTCGCACCCAGCGAGCAAAGTGTATTGAATTGATAACCGAGACAACGCCGGGTGAATTTTTATATCCTGCCGATAGCTTTATCGACCAGAGAACGCCTCTCAATAATAGCGAGCGCATAAAGCTATTTTTTATTCGCGAGACGGAAAACATATGATTATGCCTTAGCTGATTTTCTCTCAAGGTTACTTGGTCATAGTTGGCCTGCTCGGGCACTATCAAGTCTGCTGGATCACGGGTTTCCAAGCGACGCAAATAGGCCACAACAGCGCTGGCAATTGACCCGATGAGCAACACCGCACCAATAACCGTCATGCTGATTGCGGCACCAACACGACCGATATTTGCCCACCAGCCAGACTGGGCTCCGCCCAGAATTTGAAAATTTATTAAGATAAAAAACGCGATGGTGATCACTGGCGCCAGTGACCAAGGTTGGCGAAGGTAATCAAATAAATATTTTAATAGGCCTTTTTCTCCTTCAGACAGACGATTTCTCACCGAGGTAAACGCCCAGTTAAAGTCTCCTTGAGAGGCAACTTGTTGACGAATTTGCTTCAATCGCTCAAGCGAATTACTTGCTGATGTTTGAGTTTCATTGAGCACCAATTGGTAGATCAATTTTGACAGCTCAGCTTCCTTCTTGATGCGTTTAACACTATGCCCCGGCGTGCCGTTAAAATTTAGCCCTAGGTTAAGACTGAGTGGGTCGACATTGCGTAGCCGGTTTGCCATCAGAACCGAGACTAATTTCTTGCTAAGGGCGTAGTCACCCGCGGCCTTTATCTCATTACCGAGTATTGGATCGGCAATGCTGGCAAAATGATCAAGCAATAAATGTTCCGGCAAATCACCCGAAATTTCAAATAAAAGATGCGCTGGCTCGACGACCTTTTCCTGGTCGGCATTGCCTTCAAAATGGGCAGCACTAATACAGCCACTGGCAAAATGTATAACATCAGACAGCTTGAGTGCCTCAACCAATAATTGATTACCAGACTCTATCTCGGGCGAGCCGCAAGCGACGTTTCCCAAGGACTCAAGCGCTGACTCTAGGGCCGAAAGCGCCTCAGTATTCTTGATTGGCATACAAACGGTGGAAAACCATTGTTGTTGATCGCCGACCTTATCCAGTTGCTTCCAACTCATGCTGATCGACTCGGGGAAAATACCAATTCGGGTCAACTTTCCCGCTTTACCATGATCGCGCCTTAAGCCTGGTAGCTCAAATAGCGCTTTAACCGCTTGGGTTGAAAAGGCTCTGGCCATTGGTGCGCCAATACAACTGTGTAAACCGTAACCGAAGATCATAGAATCGCGGGCTTCGCGGTTTGGCCGAAACTCGTCTGGCTGATCAATATTTGTTGGATCAAACATCGCCGAGAGCGTCGAAGGTATAACCAACGATCCCTTGGCAATTTTCTTTTTGCGCTTGGTCGACTCAGCAATAACATAGTCTTGCTGGCAAACCCTAAACGGCCCAATCTGAATTGGGTTGAATCTCATTGCTTCGCCGACTACCGAGCATAACAAAGTGTCGTCACCCTCGTTGATCGCCGCTAATACCGCTGCGTGTGCCTCCTCCTTGCCTAGTATCACTTCGAGCACATTGCCTAATGCCAACATAGTGGTCGGCAGAAAACCGAGGATCATGCCCATCATAATGGCGCGAATATCTTTTAACGGAACATCGTCAGGGTTCGATTTATGCGCCTCAAGCAGCTTGGCTAATGCTGATTTCGGAACATCAGTAGAACCCTTTGCTTGGCGTATCGAGTGGTCGATGACCTCTAACATTGTTTGCGCACCACTCATCGCCAGCTCACGCACTGAGGCACTACCGGACATATCGGCGAACAATAGCGAACTAACCGCTAACGACGATTGATAAAACCGCTCTTTGTTACCGATGATTAAGCCGAAGTATTGTTCACACACCGCCAGTGCAGCCGGTTTAAAAAGAACATCGACCGGGTTCATCGTCGATGACATCGTACGTATGCTCTGCTCTGCAGCGTGACTTGTAATTTCGGTGATAAGATCAGTCATTTCGTCAGGCGGAAAGGCTTTCAAAATGACCTTTTTTTGTGCTCGGTATACAGCACCGTCATTGGTTCCAAGAATAAAGTCGCCACCACCACTGACCACTTTCATCTCAATGCCAAAGGGTACGTGAAACACTTTAGTGTTGGTTAGCACTTCTCGAACATCGTCAGCGCGAGTTACTAGCACAATACGGCCAACACAAAATGTAGGGCACCCCCAGCGCAATAGCTTGAGCAAGGTTAACGGGGTTCTAAAGAGTGGCGCTAAGGTCTTAGCAAGAAACCCTTTGCTACGTAATTTTTCAATATCAAACGGCGGTAAGCTTGACTCAAGATTGGTCGACTTTAGATCGTCGACCCGGTCGTAATATTTTACCTTCGGCATGGCTAAACCTCCTTGTAAATTTCGATCAGCCGCTGATTGTATTGACGGTTAATAAATGGGATTGCTCGAATTTTTTCATCACTCACATTAATATCCCGATTAGTGATTTCGACCTTTTCCTTTGCTGCGGCTTGTCGATCTCCAGCGTTATCTCGGGTAATCAGACAAGCAATTTTGATCAAACGGGCATACCAGTATCTTGGCGCTAAAAACGATGAGCTTTCAGCGGCCTCGATCGCTTTATCCAAATCAGATGAAAAGTAATAGGCGGCGGCCAATTCTGACAAGCTGTGAAAACGATAATAATCAGCTGGGTTCAAGGCCAACGCATTACGAATATCGGTCGGGGCCAGCTCAGGCTTACCGAGTAACAAATTTGCACTACCTCGAGACGAATAGGCAAACGACAAACTCGGATTAAGGCGTATTGCTTCATCAAAGAAGCCAACTGCGTTGCTCGCTTGATTGCGCATAATGGCAATCGCACCTAGGTATGCATGAACGCGGCCATCAGAGCGATCCATTAACAATGCCCGACGGCATAAACGCATCGACTGGTCTAAATCATAGTCGGTTTCGCCAATACCATGCTCAGACCAAGCCTTCCAAAAATGCCACCATGCTAATGCAACCAAGGCATCCGATTGATACTCGTCACGGTCCAGTGCACGCTGGTACAGATTCTTTGCTCGCGCGACGCCGGTTGATGTTCGCCTTGCCATATGCCAATGGCCTCGGTGTACTAACTGCCAAGTGGTCAAATCATCGATGCGGCTTTCATACGCACGAACCTGTTCATGCTTACCAAGCTCCTGTAACAAATGCGCGGTAACCTTGGTCGCAATACGCTCTTGTAAATGCATTATTTCTGTCATTTTTACCGAAAATGATTCTGACCAAATTATACAATTAGAGGTCACACTCTCGAGCGTCACGATGATAGTTATCACCGAATTTAAAACTTTAACGGTGCCACCGACGATGTAGTTAACCTTGAGCTGGTTAGCTACCATTTTCGAATTAGCCGAATCGTACTGATAGGAAAAACTAGAGTTACGTGAGATTACATTGAGCCAATGATTATTCGATAAGGCTAAAATTATATCGTCGGCTAAGCCTTCACTCATGTATTCGTGAACAGAGTCGTCAGCGACTCGAAACGGTAGAACACCGATCGACGGCCCGTCCGTGCCGGAAAAACTGCTGTTCATCGCTTGTTCTAGCTCAGAGGACACTTGCTTAGCGGCACCATCGGTCACCGCGAATAAGCGAATAGGGCCAGCCATATCACTTACTGAACACTCTTGATCAAAGCTTAGTTGATAGTCAATCTTGCCTTGCACTAAGGTCGCTGTCGCCTCAGTAATCATCACGGTGTGTTGCTGAGCGTTATTGCTGGCTGCAAACGCAATATCAACCTCGGTACCGTAAAGTCTATTGTGATCTCGGTAAACCAAGCCGCTATTGATACCAATTCCGATACTCAATGGCGACTCCAGAAGCTCATTCAAGCTCCTAGATACCATCATCGCGAAACGCACCGCATCATGCGGGCGTTGAAACTCCATCGATACATGCTGTTGTTGTATATCAAATATTCGACCGCCGCTATCAACGCAGGCGTCACGAACTCGGGCTATGCAATCGTTAACTTGAGCGCCACTTGTAGGCCGCTGATTATTGCCTAAGCGAATAATCAGCGTCGTGGTAACTATTTTTTGACCGGTGTTCCGTAGCTCAGATTGCTGATCAACAAATGGCACCACCGTACTCTCTGACTCGAGCTGTTGAGTAACGCGTCGCTGCCATACTTGCCGCTCCAGCGTTAGCCAGTCTTCGAATTCGGGGTCGCGGATATCCATACCCTCAAGCAAGTCTTCATTGAGTGCACGCTCCAATTCCTCGCGATCAGACGTCAGCTGGTGCTCACTCGATAGCAGACCATCGGTATCGAGTGTGATTTTAGTTAAATCCAAAGAAATCGATTTCTTATCGGCGAGAATTACCTCACAACCTAACTCGCCTAGCGACCGCCTAGCATCCAGTAGTGCTTGGCGGAGGCTCGCAGCCCCTTGCCCCTCTGAGCGGTCACTCCAAAGTTTATCGCGAAGCCATACACGGGTTCTGGTAGCACGCGGGGAGAGAATTAACATCGCCAGCATGGCGCAGGTCTTTTGAGCCTTGGGCGTAATTACATTGCCTTGCCGATCAATTACGGCGAACGGTCCGAGCAAGAAAAAGCTGCAGGCAATTTGCTCAGTTACATTCGGTTGAATAGTCAAACGTTCAGCTCCTAAGCCCCTTTTAATGCCTACAGCAAAGCCACAACCTACTAGGCTATAAGGTTTTCTAGTGATTTCTGTACTGGTCTGCATAGTAACAATCTCATTTACACCCGTCAAATAGACAATCATTGCCCATCGCGATACCAACATTTCCTGATTTACTCGATCTGATGCTATCAACGAGCACGCTAAGGATTCGTTCGGTTTCAACTCCAGATCGAAGAATCCCCCACTAATATGATTATTGCGTTAATTTTCCGTCAATAAGGATGCTTGGCGATAATTAAATAAGCCTTACAAAGAAGTAAGCAATAATCATAAAGTTCAATAATACTGAACCCCAAGATCAGTAATTCGAACTTTAAAGGTTAAAGTTTACAATTACACCACCATTACTCATTGTCAGCTTTCTACTATTCAAGCCAGCGCATAACGGCATTGGTCAACACAGACACTCATTGAGTGTAGGAGCTAAAAATGAATACGTTAGTAAACCAAGTTAAATCATCGGCTATCACCTTAGGCTACTTACTGATCGGTTGCTTATTAATAGGTATTACTCAAGTAAATGCCAGTGGCCTTCTCACGCCCAAAGGCAGTAATACTCAATTACAAATTCAAGATCACATCGTCTCGGTGACGATTGAAGATGGCTACGCCATCACCACAGTTGAAAATACCTTTTTCAACCCATCAAGCAGTGAACTCGAAGCTGTTTACGAGTTCCCCGTTCCAGAGAATGGCTCAGTAGCGGAATTCACCGTGTGGATCGACAATAAGCCAATTATTGGTGAAGTCGTCGAGAAACAACGCGCCAAGCAGCTCTATGAAACAGAGAAGGCCGCTGGGCGAGACGCGGGTTTAACCGAGAAAAAATCATTCTTTCGTTTTCAATCGAGCATATCGCCAGTGCGACCTCAGCAAACAACCAAAACACGCTTGGTGTATATGCAAGCAGCCGATGTAGAAGGCGGTATTGGCCGCTATGTTTACCCGTTAGAGGACGGCAGCACAGACCAGGCCAAGATCGATTTCTGGCAAACCGATAGTAAGGTCAGTAGTAGCTTCAATTTCGATCTGAAGCTTCGTTCTGGCTTTCCGATTGATGCTGTTCGTGCGCCGGCTCATAGCCACGCCACGATACTAAAGACCGACTCTCAGAATTGGCAGCTCGCAATCAGCAACAATGGGACAGCCGTTTCAGCACCAATAGTTGCTGAGCCGAATAGCACTGACATAGATAACCGAGAAGATCAGCGTATCGCCGAATTTGCTAGCGCTGAAATCGGTAGTCATGGTAGGCCGGTAAGTTCACTCGATCAAGACGTGGTCGTTTACTGGCGGTTGCAGCAAGACTTGCCAGGCGCGATAGAATTAGTTGCTCATCGAGAGCCGGGCAAACGCCGCGGCACATTCATGCTAACGGTTACCCCTGGTGTTGACCTTCAACCGATCACAGAAGGCCGCGACTGGGTATTTGTGCTTGACCGCTCTGGCTCAATGTCAGGTAAGTATCAAACGCTTATGGATGCTACCAGCCAAGCGCTAAGCAAACTTTCAGATCAAGATCGTTTTCGTGTACTGCTTTTTGATGACCGCGTTGAAGAGCTCGGCACTGGCTGGATCAATGCCAGCGACGTTTCAGTCGCCAAGATCACCAAGGCCCTAGATAATTCGTCGCCACGCGGCGGCACTGATCTCTATAAGGGTTTGCACAAGGCGATCAGTCAGCTAGACAGCGACCGCACTTCAAGCATCGTCTTAATTACCGATGGTGTTGCCAACGTTGGTAAAACAGAGAAACACCATTTTCTAGACTTGATGAGCAAGCAAGATGTGCGTTTGTTTACCGCCATCATGGGCAATGGCGCCAACCGACCTATGCTTGAAGCAATGACCAAGGCTTCTAAGGGTTTCGCTACTAGCGTTTCAAATAGCGATGACATTATGGGCGTCATGCTGAGTGCGATTGAAAAAGTTAAGTATCAGGCAATGCACGACGTTAGTCTGGACATAAAGGGCATAAAAACGTCTGACTTAGTGTCGAGTAAAACAGCAACCCTTTATCGCGGTCAACAAATGGTTATCTTTGGTCATTATTACGGTGATGGCCAAGCGCTGGCGGTTCTAAATGCGAAGATTTCGGGCCAAGATAAACAATATAAAACTAAGTTTTCTTTCCCAAAACAGGCTACCAGCAACCCTGAAATAGAACGTCTCTGGGCGTACGCGACCATCGCGCAGCTAAAAGATAAATCGAATTATCTTGGAACAAAACTAGAGGATGACTCATCGGCGATTATCAGCACCGCAATCGAATATGGTTTAGTCACCGACTACACCTCGATGATTGTCATGACCGACGAGCAATTTAAGGCCAACGGTATTAAGCGTAACAACCGAGAGCGTCGCGAATCAGAACTAGCCGCTCAAAACAAGCGCGCCGGGTCGCCGGTAAGTCAGCAACAAGTCGACCAAAACACGCCTGCGTTCCCCACTAAACGCCCAAGTTATAGCGGTGGTGGCGGTGGCGGAGCTATCAGTCCGCTGACCTTATTGCTGATGATGCCAATCGCTTTCGCTTGGTTACGACGTCGAATTATTAGCAATAAGGCTCAATAACCGATAAACCATAATCCATTAGAGTTGCTTCACTCACCAGCGAAGCAACTCTTCTGACTTTCCTTAGCGGAGCACCACTATGCGATTACCGATTGTAACTATAAGCATTGCTTTGACGACTATATGCGTGTTTTTCCTAGGTGGGGCAATACCCGACCACCTTATTTGGCACAATGGCGAAGGCACTAGAATTTGGCAATGGCTTAGTGCCCATTTCGCGCACATAAGCATCGAGCATTTAACTTGGAATGTTGTCGCCTTTATCATCCTTGGTAGCATTATTGAGCAGACCTCGCGAAAAGTACTCGGGCTAGCGCTAGCCGCCGGTGTGGTCGGCGTTAACTTTTACCTGGCAAGCCTGTTTACGCTCGATGCCTACGCTGGTTTATCGGGAGCGCTGAACTCTATGCTATTGATTGCCCTCTACTTTTTATATCAACTCGCCGATTACAAAGTCGCCAGCGTGGTTACGCTAGCTCTGTCATTAGCTAAAATTGCAGTCGAATACTTTTCTGGGCTGTCGATATTCTCAACGCTAGCGTGGCCAGCTGTTCCCGAAGCACATTTTGCTGGCTTGATTGGCGGCACTGTATTGGTGATAATTTTAGAGATGCGTAAACAAAAATTATTAAGCCTGGATTTTATAAGCTTCAGCGACGCCAATCGTGACTCACAAGGCCACAACTAGATCAATTAGAGCCCTAAAAGTGGGTAAATCTAAAGATTGACCTTACTATTTACTAATGTTCACAGTAAAACTCGGTTCGCTGGGACTCTTCGTGTTAATGTCACACAAGTTACATTTATAAACCAACCCGCTCGCGTTATCGGCAGGCTCCATACTAGCTATTGTGCTTGTGACGCAACTGCAATAGGTGGCGAAACCTCAATCAAGAACCACGCCACTTTTACATAACGTAAGAGCATAAAATAAGCGATCGAAAATTTTCCAATTTATACTTAGTCAAAACCTAATATGACCGATTTAGAAAAACAGCAGGTACTAAGAGTAGTCACAAATCAAGGATGGTTTATTGGACTAAATGACGAAGAAACCACAAGGTTAGTAGAGCTTTCTCGATTAACCACATACGCGACCGATGAGGTCCTTTATACCGTTGGCGACACACAAAAATATCTATACTGCATTATTGAAGGGTTAATTAGCATTTCACTAATCGGCGATGAAGGCGATATTTTTCCTCTAACCATATGGGAAACGGGCAATTGGTTTGGCGAGGGCGCATTGCATGAAAGTTCTGTGATGCCAGTGGAAGCATCGGCCGCCGCGAATACAAAAGTGTTAATAATCCCGATCGATGTGATCGAGTCAGCATTAGACAACCACACTGTATTTTATAAAAATATTTTACACGACATGATTGGCCGCACACAGCAGCTATACCACTTGGTGGAACTGCTATTGTTTAAAACACTACAGGCTCGCGTTGCTGCCAAAGTTTTACACCTAGTAAACTTAATTGGAGAAGAAACGCCAGAAGGTATAAAGCTGCCGCTCGATTTCTCTCAATCAGACATCGCCCTTATGAGCGGCGGATCACGGCAACGCGTCAACAAGATATTTCGAACCTGGTCCTGCGTTGGCACTATCACCAAACAAGACGGCCGATATTTGGTGCATGATTTAGACGCCTTGCATGCAGAAGTCAATGCTCGCGAAAGCGCTTAAGTAAGACTCGTTCAAGTAAGATCGAACCCCAGCGCTTCGTTGGCTCACTAGTTACGAGCCAATTAGCCTCAGTGAGGCGACTACTGCAGGTCTACGTCTTAGACCTCGACTTCAAATTCAAGTTGCTTGTCTCACGCTGTCTACTGGCTGGTAACAATAAGCTCACTACCGGCTCGCCATTCAATCTTAAAAACGCTGACCTGCGTTTTTCAGCAAATTCAAAATCATCTTTCTTTTAACTTATACCTGATATCCTCATCGATCAGGAACGTTGTAAAAGAATTATTAAAGTAAAGAAAGACCTCAAATAAAAAGTGTCTGAAAAACAGACCGTAAAAACATAGGAGAGTGTATGAGTCAGTCCAATATGGCCGAGACAAGTAATTACCGTACGTTTGTATTATGGCTATTAACGCTAGCCTACATATTTAGCTTTATAGATCGCCAGATTATGGGCGCATTATCACCGAGTATTAAAGCCGACCTTGGTTTTGAAGATTGGCAATTAGGCCTGCTCAAAGGTTTTGGGTTCGCTTTACTTTATACCACCGTTGGCATACCAATAGCGTGGCTAGCCGACCGTTATAGCCGCAAAAAGATCATTAGTTTTTCAGTCTTTTTCTGGAGCTTATTTACCGCGCTTACCGGCATGGCTAATAGCTTTACAACCATGCTTATTGCCAGAACAGGGGTTGGCATTGGTGAAGCTGGCGGCTCGCCGCCCTCTCACTCGATAATTTCAGACTTATATCCAAAGGAGCAACGTGCCAGCGCACTTGGTATCTACTCGCTAGGCATTCCAATTGGCATTGCATTTTCGTATATCTTAGCCGGCATGCTGGTTGAGACTCTTGGTTGGCGAGGCACTCTTATTTCACTTGGTATTGCTGGAATCGTTTTAGCATTGATTATAGCGCTAGTGGTTCACGAACCAAAACGCGGCCAAATGGAAGGCGAAAACATTGACTTAGAGCCTGTTGGTATTAGCGAGTCAATCAAAACGCTAGCTAAAATCCCGAGCTGGTGGGCCATGTGTATGGGCATCGCATGGGTAAGCTTTGGAGGTTATGCGGTTGCTAACTGGGGGGTCGACTATATCGTTCGTTTTCTACCAGAATACGCGCCGGGTCTAGGCAATGGGAAGTTTCGCTGGTTAATGCTAATGCTTGGTCTTATCCACCTTGTCGGCTATGGCGCAGGCACCTATTTTGGAGCCGTCATTACCGAAAAATTGGCGAAAAAAAATATCAGCGCCTACGGGTGGCTACCAGGCGCAGTGTTGCTGGTTGGTGTGCCCGCTTTAATCGCCGCATTTTGGGTTCAAAATATATTTACACACTTGGCACTGCTGACTGTTTATCTAGTCTCCGCTGGCGTATACCTAGGCCCAAGTTTTGCAGCAGCTCAAACACTAGCGCCAATTAATATGCGCGCAATGTCTACCGCACTATTCTTTTTAATCTTAAATCTGATCGCTCTTGGCGGAGGACCAACCTATATTGGTCTAGCAAGCTCGGCTTTGACCGAACAGTATGGAGAGGTTCATGCTCTACGACTGTCCATTACATCCTTGGTTGTTCCATATGTTATATCTATTGCTGCATTCTTCTGGGCCGCTAAAACTCTGCCTAAAGATTGGGCTGAGGCCGAAGCACGCAACGAAAGAATGGCGGGTAAGGTCAAGGCAACGCCGTCCTGAATAAATCGGCGCCTTAGCACCAATAATTAAGCACCGATAATTCAACTAAAATAAATAAGTAGAGCAAAAAAAGACCGCAGCCAATTGGCTTGCGGTCTTTTTATTTGCCGAGCACTGACGCTGGCAGATTGGCGCAACCTTAAGGTGCTTAAACGTAAGCCCTAATGAATAAGGCTCTAATTTAAACCTGCCATGTAGGCCGAAAGTTGCTTTATCTGTAACTCTGATAGGCCAAAGGCAATGCTGTACATAATACCGTTATAACCTTTACGCTCACCTTTTTTGTAGGCTAACAGAGATTGTTCTAAATACTCTTTATGTTGAGCCGAAACGCGCGGATAATTCTTAGGTATACCGTGGCCACTTGGTCCATGGCAAGCCATGCAAGCAGCAATACCGCGATCGGCGAAACCACCACGATAAATTTTGGCACCAGCCTCAGCAAGCTGTTTGTCTTCTTCCGTTAACTTAACTTCAATATTAGGCACCAATGAAGAATAGTAAGCGTCTAGATCAGCCATATCTTCGGCCGATAGGCCAACCGATTGCCCAGCCATAATTGCATTGGCTCGCTCACCAGACTTAAACGCGGCTAACTGAGAGGCAATATAGCCCGGAACTTGACCCGCTAAGTTTGGGTTAATCGGCACCATACTGATACCTTTCACGCCATGGCACGCAGCACAAACAACCGACTTGAGTTCACCAGCTTCAGCATCTCCAGCAGCAAATGCAATATTGCTGGTAGCAACGCTAGAAACTAATACGGCGACAGATAATAATAATTTTTTAAACATGTTTGGAGCCTCCAAAAATGAGCTCGAAGAGATGTATTTCTCTGTGGTCGGTTTTATATCATGCTAACCCATGTCTCTCAAGTCCAGGTGAGCGTTTTCGCAAAATTTAGGCTCTACACTGAATCAGTATATAGCATACTAGGGTGCCGCTTTTTTGCTACAATCGCCATATGTCAGATAATAAAAATACGCCAAGCAGCAATGTCGGCGACTCTAAGGCTCAATTACCCGAGATACTCCGCAGTCCAGAGTTCTTACTCGGTGCCGCTGAGCCACATCAATTTCCCAACGACGATCTTATTGAAATCGCTTTCGCTGGGCGCTCAAACGTAGGTAAATCAAGCGCTATAAACGCTATCTGCAACCGTCGCAAGCTCGCTCGCACCAGTAAATTACCTGGCAGAACTCAGCAAATAAACTTTTTTTCCATGGGAGAGACTGCTCGTCTGGCGGATTTACCTGGCTACGGTTTTGCCCAAGTGCCTCTATCAGTAAAGAAGAAATGGCAGGATACTATTCACAAATACCTAGCCGATCGCGAAAATTTAAGAGTATTAGTTTTGTTGATGGACATTCGCCACCCGTTGACCGACCTAGATTGGCAAATGGTCAATTGGGCAAGCGACTCTGATCTACCGACACAGATTTTGTTAACCAAAGCTGATAAATTTAAGCGCGGAAAAGTGCTCTCGACCGTTCTTAATGTAGAGAAGCAATTAAGTAAAGTACCAGGCCAGTTTGCAGTAGAGCCGTTTTCGTCTGAAAGCTACTTGGGCGTCAGTGAAATGCGTACGCAATTAGCTGAGTGGGTTAACGGTTAACTATTTTTTAGATCTTTTTAGATAAAAAATCTTGTATTCCTAACTTATTTGGATTACCGTTCTTATCACTTAACACACTGAATTCTAGAAAGTGATTTCATTTACAGAGTGAAAGTAACAAATCGTTTTTCTAGCGAAAGAATTGCCTAGGGCGGGCAGTCCCCCCAAACGACATCCCTTGAAATACCTCACACACGGTATTTCGCCTGTCCTAGGCATCTTTATCTTTTTAAAGATACTTTTCTATTTCGAACTGAGCAACAGCTTATTTCGAACTGAGCAACAGCAATCAATACCCAACAAGCACCTAACAATACCCAACAAGCACCTAAGAGAAATCGCCTCTAGTGGGTTTCATGCCCAATGGCTAACCGGTGAATTTGATAGCTTTAAACCACACGCAAACATCTACACTTACTCGCCGTATGGCGTTGTTGATTTCTATTCATTGCTCTTGTCATTGTTCTTGAACAGGGTCCCTAAACGCTGAGAAAAATAAAAGCTTAGGAAAACAGCATTATTACTTTAGAGCTGCCGCATTGGTGAATAATTCTGAGTACATACGAGAGCACTAGAATTTGGCAAGATATAGTCAGTTGGCTCAAAACATCTGACCTGCCTCATGCTTCGCCTTCGTAAATGATGCGCCAACGGCCGTGCTTATCAAGCTTCCAGAGTTGTTCTTTTTCTGATTCGCTAGAGTAATTGTCGCTTAGGTAACGCTGCTTGTATTTCACCACAAACATGTCGCCAACGCCTGGGTAAGCAAATAGACTGTTAATCTCGAGATCGATCTGAACAAATGTTTTCGCCTCATTAACAACCTTCTTTCGTTTCTTCCACGCTGCGTAATCACCTTTACCTAAGTTAAAATCATCAACCTGATAATGCGAGATGTAGGCATTCGTGTCGAGACTCTCCCAGTCGCGCTGCCACTGCTCAATGACATCGAGCAACGATCTTTTGCGAGTCTCGAGCTTGTCCAATGCAAGCCATTCGATGCTGTCAGCCAAAACAACCGGTGTGCGTTGTTCCGCGCTTATGAACTTAGCGATATCAAGTAGGTCATCATTACTCAGTACAAAGCAACCTTCACTAGACCAAGGCGATCGAGCGTAGGTGTTCGATGGAGTGCCATGCAACCAGATTCCATAGCCTGTTCGCTTCAAATAGCGATCATAACGATTAGGATAATTGACTGGAAACGCACCTTTACCGTATAAATCTGGCAGCGCACTACCTTCAATGTAGCGGGTGATAGCATACACACCAACCGGCGTCTTATTGTCTCCGCTGACCTGCTTTCCGTAACCAGCGGATCCGACCGACATATAGTAGTCGTGCAGCAGCCTTGGCTTGCCTGAGTCATTTTGATACAGATACAGGCGCCCTTGTGACATATCGGCGACGATTACATAGGGATGATTACCCATATCTAATAGGCTAGCGGGAACCTTTCCATGTACGATCGCGGCATGATCAGTTTGATGCCTCCAACGATTTCGTATTTGATGGGTTAAACCATCAACACTTAACTCTGGCAAATTCGCATTAGCGGCCACAGTGTCTAACGGCCCGGTAAGTGCACTTAGCGCATCCGCCCTGAGTAAATGTGCAACTTGGCTGTTAGGGAATTTTTCTAGGTGAGCATCAGCCTTTTCAACCGCTTGCTCCAATTCGCCCGTTTGAATTGAATTAATGATACGCAGTACCGATGATTCATAGTCACCATTAGCCTGGCTTGCATGCAGCTCAGCCTCTCTAGCGTCGAGCAAGCCAGCCTTGGTATCAGCTTCTGAATTTGACTGAGCAACAACGTTTGATGTTTGCAACAACAAAAAGCCGATGAGAATAACGCTATTTAGTTTTGACATCATAAGCAATCGTCATTCCGGCGAGCCTGATACCACTTGCTCTTCTAAAATTTTCGATTGGCTCCAATCATCGCCAATCTTGTTAAAAATTAAGCGTTTAGTGACCCTATCATCGACCGTATTCGAGCGGTAATACTGCGAAAATATCACTGAAAACTGAGGGCCCATGTCTTCAACCTCAAAGTTGCTAACTTCAAAACTAATAAAGCTTTTGTTTGTCAGACGTACTTCGCGCTGCTCCAACCATTGCGCTCGACTCAGTGATCGACTTGATGAATAGTTTTCGCCGTAGTGCTCGACATAAGCAGACACGTCCTGCTCAGACCATGCTTTGGCCCAACTATGGACTAAGTCAATAGCATTTTGCTGCCGCGTTTTTTGCATTAAACTGGCGCCGAATATTACACTTTCATCTGCGACAGCAGCCTGAGCCAGTTTCTCATTCTCCTCCCTGAGTTTACTGTTTTCTGCTTCTAATACGGCATATGCTTGCGCTTGTTGCTGAGACTTTGCTAATGTAATCGCCAGCTCGCTGCTTGAGGCTCGCGCCGGCACGACCACGGCTTTCTGAGATTCAAGCTGCTCTGTGATTTCAGCTAATTGATTTAATGCATCTCGCTCAGCTATTTGGCTGAGCAACAACGCCTGCGATTGCTCGTCTATTTGTTTTTTTAAGCCACCCAATTCCCGCTCGTAGATAGATTGATCCACCAGTTTACCGGCTTCAAGATCTCTAAGACTTGACTCTAAAGCAGCTACTTTTTCAGCTTGCAATGGATTTTCCGGTTCGGCGACTTGGTTTTGATTTTGGCCTTGATTTTGGCTTTCTTGCAGCATCTTTTGCAATGCTGCGATCTGCTTGCTTTGATCAAGCTGGGTCGAAATACTTGATGCGCGCGCCAAAATAAGCTTTATGTTTGCCGCTTTAGGTGAATCTGTCTCCAGGGCTTGGCGGTACGAGCTCGCAGCTAAAGCACCATGAACTTTTTTTAGATGATCAAATAACATGCCCGCTTTCGGGTTGGCAGAAAACCCACTTAATAAGGTTGCTCGAGCCTTCTCTAGATCCTCTCGCTCGGCGTATACAGACGCTACATTTAAGTACGGCTCGATAACGCTTGGATACTCTGTAATTAATGCTTCGAGGCCTTTTAAGCCTGCGTCAATATCGCCACGCTCAATTGCTTCATTAGCGTCATCAAAGCGGCGTGACAGTGATGCTAACTCGTCTGTAGACAGAGAGTTAACCTTTACGCCCTCGCGATAATTTATTGGGCCAGAGGCAATACCTAGCTCACTCAAAGTATTGCTAGCGTTAGCGCTGGCTGCAGAAATAGGCTGAATAGCGGAGACTATAGTTGCAGCACCAGTTGCAGCACCAGTTGCAGAACCCTGGTTATCGCTGGCGTTATCCCGAGTTGCATCTCGCGGAAATAATAGCCAAAGCGACATTATTAGCAACACCAGTGCGACCAAGGTAATTTTTATAGGAAATTTATTCATTATTATCGCAAGCGATTAGCCGTTCAGCCAGCATAGTTATAAGCATGTATGATGGTCTTCAGGCAATGTTAAAGCATTACCCCTGAAGAGTCTGTGGACTTAAGCCATTAGCCTTAAAGCCGATAAGCCCAAAGACCGTAGCGTAAAGTCCCACTTAAACTCAGCGAATCGGTGTAATTGGGACTAATCAAATCGATATGACGTCGATAGCTTTCGTGACAACAACCGTTTAATGCGCTAACGCCCAGTTTTTACCGCTACCCGTATCAACAACTAAAGGAACTTTGAGCTCCGCTATGTCTTGCATAATTCGACAAAGCTCACTCGTGCTTGCCGTTAACACAGACTCTTCAACTTCAAACACTAATTCATCGTGAACCTGCATCACCATTTTAATATCAGTACGCTTGGCAAGCCAAGAATCAACTGAGATCATGGCAAGCTTTATGATATCAGCAGCCGTGCCCTGCATAGGTGCGTTGATGGCCGTGCGTTCGGCGTATTGGCGCATATTGTGATTCTTAGCATTAATGTCGGGCAGATAGAGTCGGCGCCCAAATACAGTTTCGACGTAACCGTTTTCGCGGGCGAACTCGCGAGTCGTCTCCATGTAGTCTTTAACGCCAGGATATTGCTCAAAATATTGATCAATATACGCTTGCGCCTGCTTGCGTGGAACCCGTAACTGCTTGGCTAAGCCGAACGCCGACATACCGTAAATCAAACCAAAATTGACCGCCTTGGAATGTCGTCGTTGCTCATCTGTTACCTCTTCTAGTTTGGTTGAGAAAATCTCAGAAGCCGTAGCTCGGTGAATATCTAAACCATTTTTAAAGGCATGCACTAAGGTTTCATCACCGGACAAATGGGCCATGATTCGCAGCTCAATTTGAGAGTAATCAGCCGCCATAATCTTATATCCATCCTCAGCGATAAACGCCTCTCGAATGCGGCGTCCCTCTTGAGTTCGAACCGGGATATTTTGCAAGTTAGGATCACTCGACGAGAGCCGCCCAGTTGCGGTGACAGCTTGGTGATACGAGGTATGCACACGACCGGTTTTACGGTTAATCATGGTGGGCAACTTATCAGTGTAGGTCGACTTTAATTTACCCAAGCTACGGTGTTCTAAAATTAGCCGAGGTAAATCATGATCCACAGCAAGCTCTTGCAATACCTCCTCGGCGGTAGATGGCGCACCTTTAGGGGTTTTCTTCAGTACCGGCAAGCCCATTTTGTCGTATAAAATCTCTTGAATCTGCTTTGGAGACGCTAAGTTAAATTCGCCATCAGCCAATTGGTAAGCTGTTTTCTCGGCCTCTTGCATACTCATCGCTAATTCTTGACTTTGCTCGAGCAACATGGAGTCATCAATCAATACGCCGTTGTCCTCAATCCTAGATAATACTGAGACCAAAGGCATTTCTAACTCGGTATAGATGCGATGCAAGTTCGGTTGGCGTGTTAATTTCGGCATCAGTACATTATGCAAACGCAATGTCACGTCGGCATCTTCTGCAGCATAGTGGCCAGCCAGATCGATATCGACCTGATCGAAGGTTAATTGCGCCTTACCTTTGCCAGCTATTTCACTGAAAGGCACAGGGGTATGTCCTAAATGGTTCTTCGATAAGGTATCCATATCGTGTCGAGAGCTGACGCTGTCGAGGATGTACGACTGCAACATGGTGTCGAAAGCAACCCCTTTTAAGGCTATGTTGTAATTCGCCAAAACGCTCATATCGTATTTAAGATTCTGACCAATTTTTGGTAGCACAGGGTTTTCCAGTAACGGCTTTAATTGCTCTAATACCCAAGCGCGATCAAGCTGCTCAGGCGCCCCCATATAACTATGCGCTACTGGCACGTAAGCTGCTTCCCCAGCGTTTATGGCAAACGACACGCCAACTAACTCGGCCTCTTGAGCGTTTACCGAGGTTGTCTCAGTATCAAAGGCGAAGCCTTCGCTGTCACCTAAGCGGCCAACCCAGGCAAGAAATTCTTCTTTTTCGAAAATTGTTTGATATTCGCCGGCTTTAAATTCAGCAATTGCTTCTGTGGCTACACTCGCTAAAGCATCGGCACCGAGTTCGGCAAGCCACTTTTTAAATTGCAAGGTTTGATAGATTTCAATCAACGAATCTTTATCTTGCTCAGTTTGTTTAAGCTCAGCGAGCAGTGGCTGGAGCTCTAACTCGCAACGAATGGTAACCAAATCTTTTGACAACGGTAGTTGCGGGATAAATTCACGTAGATTCTCACCCACTTTGCCACCAATTTTGTCGGCGTTTTCGATCACTCCATCTAAGCTGCCATATTCAGCAATCCATTTTACCGCTGTCTTAGGACCAACTTTGGGAACACCGGGAATATTGTCCGAGGTATCACCCATTAAGGCTAAATAATCGATAATCTGATCTGGCCGCACACCAAACTTTTCGACCACCCCAGCTTCATCAAGAATCACCTTCTTCATGGTGTCGATCAGGGCTACTTTGTCATTTACAATCTGCGCTAGATCTTTGTCACCACTGGCAACAAGCACGGTTTGGCCAGCCTCACTCGCCTGTTTGGCGTAAGTGCCGATTACGTCATCAGCCTCGACACCCGGCACCGCAACCAACGGCAAACCAAGCGCTTTAACCGCTGCATGTACATACTCAATTTGGCTACGTAGCTCGTCTGGCATTGAAGACCTATTGGCTTTGTACTCTTGATACAACTCATGTCTGAAATTTTTACCCTTAGCATCAAAGATGGCGACAATATTTGAATCTGGGTATTCGCTGTTTAAGCTCTTAATCATGTTGATTACCCCAAACACAGCGCCTGTCGGCTGGCCGCTAGTGGTTTGCATGCGCTTCAACTGAGGCACATAAAATGCGCGATAAAGGTACGATGAACCATCGATTAGAATTAGTTGGGGTTGCTTCATGTGTGCGCTACTGTAGTAAGTGAGAGTTGGAGTTGGCTGGGAGAGTTTTTTCTCGTTTTTTCTTGATATAAGGGCAATACAAATTAGCGTAATACTAACGCTATAGCCATATTTCGACCTTCTAAGATTAGTAAACGTTAAGACTTTGAATTAGTACACGTTAAGACTTTGAGTTATTAAACGTTAAGACTATGCGATCTTCTCTAAATTTGGTTTATGATAGCATGAGCTTTAATCCGACTCAGAGAGAGTGCGCCATGAATATGTCTTTATCCGACCTTACTAAGATTAGCATTTTGCCGATGGCAATTTGCGCTGTATTGTTTGTTGGCGCGAGTCATGCACAGACAGCACCGCCACCAACGCTCGGTGAAGAGACCAAAGGCACTCCTGCGATTGAAGAGCAAAGCGCCCAGAGCAAAGCTACGTCGAAGGCCAAGGATAAAAAGCCTGAGGGCAAAAAAAACAGCGTTCTGGGCACATCGACTGTTGTCGAATCGCGCCGTGAAAGTGGTCAGGTCTACTCAATTGAGTTGCAACATTCAAATGCCCCGACCCAGTACATCGAGGAAACCGACTCAGATGGCAATATCGAATCTACGTCAAACGATCTTGAAGAAACACCGAATCTACCAAAGTGGAAATTAGGCTCTTGGTAACGAAGCTATTAGCCTCGGGCGAGACCCTTTTAGCCGCAGGCGCAACGCGATTGGCGGCAAGCGCAGCTGAACAAGTCATAAAGCTTGCTTGTGTGATGGTGGTGATCGCCTCGGTCAGTGCTCCAAGTATGGCTAACGAGCGGCAAAACATTCGCTTTTACAAGATCAACAAAGACGATATCACCCAATCATTGCGCTTCACCGCGAAGAAAGCGCGTACACCCGGCTGCCATAATTTTATGCGTAAAGCACGGCTTCACCGCGTGGTGCAATTTCAATATAAAGTTTGTCGTGTGTACTCAAAAAAGAGCTGCAATTCTGAATCACTGATGAGCTTTTACCGAGACAAAGAACCAACCCCAACAACCGAGCTATCAGAGGGGTTTGGATGGTACCCTGTTGGTGACCACGAGCGTGGCGAGAAAGCAAAATCTTGGTTTTGCGAATAACCCCTTAGTTTCATTTAGCCCTTAGTTTCATTTAGCCGATAGTCTCAATTAGCCTATAAGGGATTTAATTAAAACTATTTCGATTGCTCGCGTCTAAAATTTACCGCCCGAGCTTGATTTTATGGCTTGGGTTTTATGGCCGGGGCTTTATGGCCTAGGTTTTATGGCTTAGAGCAAGGTAATCATGCGACTGCATTTCTTGTAGCCGGCTTATGGTTCGCTGGAATTCAAACGCAACACGCGTGCCAACGTAAAGTTCAGTTGCCGGTGCCTCGGCGGACACAATTAGCTTTACATTGTGGTCATAGAATACGTCTACAAGGTTAATGAAACGCCTTGCCTGATCTTCTTTAAGGCGGTTCATGACTGGTACATTTGAGAGCAAAATTGAATGAAAACAACGCGCCAACTCTATGTAGTCATTTTGCGAACGAGGTCCATCGCATAGCTCGTCAAACTCAAACCAAATTACGCCATCGGATCGGCGAATAGAATTCAGCTCTCGGCCCTCAACATCAATAGTCGCATTGTTCTTACCTGCATCGGGCGCAAGATGTTTGAAATTGTTTTCCATGCCGTCGTCAGAAGCCTGATTAATAGGGCTAAAGAAAGTTTCCGCTTTGTCTAAAAACCGAAGTCGATAATCAATCCCAGAATCAATATTTATTACCTCGCAGTATTGGTAAATCATATCAATCGCAGGGATGAATAAATCTCTCTGCAAGCCGCCAAGGTATAGGTTTTTAGGCTCAACATTGCTGGTTGCCACCAAGGTGACACCTTCGTCAAATAACACCCGCATTAGCTTAACTAGGATAACCGCGTCAGCTACATCGTTGACCACGAACTCATCAAAGCACAAGACACGCGCTTCACTGGCCAGTTTCTTACCAACAATAAGCAGTGGATCAGCTTGGTCTTTGAGTAACTTGCGTTCGTTATGAACCCGTCGCATAAAGCGGTGAAAATGCATGCGCAGCTTGTTTTCAAATGGCAGGCATTCGTAAAACGTGTCAACTAAATACGTTTTTCCGCGCCCCACGCCGCCCCAAAAGTACAAACCGCGAACCGGCTCCTTTGGCTTTGCAGAGGTTATCCCTAGGCGCTCAAACAAGCCGACCTTAGGCTTGAGCTGACTACTCAACTCATCGTATAACCTTTGTAAGTTTTCAACCGCGAGCTGCTGCGCGTGATCGGCCTCAAAGTCAGGACTGAGTAAATCTTGGCGATAACGAGAAAGTGGCGTATCAGGCATTATATAAGCTGTAGTTTAGGCGTGTTTGCTATTTAGGAGGTTTGAGTTTACCGTATATCGTATTAGCATTTATGATCGAATTTGAAGATGAGTAATACTCTAATTAGTCACCCATATTTACTTCCTTATAGAGGCAAACTACCCAAAGTTAGTGACACTGCGTTCGTGGCGCAAAACGCAACCATAATTGGCGATGTAGAAATAGGCGCTGGGTCAGGCATTTGGTATGGCTGCGTAATACGCGGCGACGTCAACGAAATTCGTATTGGCCAACGCACTAACATCCAAGATCTGACGATGATTCACTGCGCCGAGCGCGGCCAGGGAACCTATCTCGGCGATGATATAACCGTAGGCCACTCTGCTGTTTTGCACGCATGCTCAATTGAAAATAAGGCATTCATTGGTATACAGTCATGCGTAATGGATGATTGCATCGTAGAAGCAGGCGCAATGGTCGCCGCTGGCGCGCTAGTTACTCCCGGTAAAGTCGTCAAAGCTAACGAAGTCTGGGCTGGCCGCCCAGCAAAAAAACTGCGCGATATAAATCAGCAAGATTTGGACTTTTTCGAGGTTAATCGTCAGCGTTACGAACGTCTTGCACACGAATACAGAGTTGAACAATACGGGGGCGATAGGTGAAATCACTTAAACTTCAAGAAAAATGGCCCAGCTTAATAGTCTTTCTTTTAATTTGCTTAGCGGTGTTTAGTTTCGGCGGCCTCTTTAGGCCTGGCGAGTGGTACTTAGCGCTAAACCGAGCACCTTGGAGCCCACCCAATATAGCATTCCCGATCGTATGGACATTCTTATATGTATTTATCGCGATTGCTGGCTGGCAAATATACCACCAAGGCAACTCAACCCTGAGAACGCTTTGGGCAAGCCAGCTGATTCTCAACGGGCTGTGGTCTTGGGTGTTTTTTGGCCAACACTGGGTGGCCTTTGCCTTACTGAATATTGTATTTATAGATATTTTAGTGATTAACCTAATATTAAAAAGCAGACGTGCTGGGCTGGCGATGTCTAGCCTGTTACTCACTCCGTATATAATTTGGCTGTTGTTAGCGACCAGCTTAAATACCTATATTCTGCTAACGAACTGAATTTCTGGGCTGAGCAAAAAGCTCAGCGTTAGTTCAAGTAAGGCTCGGTTAGTTTTGCCCGATACTTATCAGCCAAGACCGAATCGCCTAGGGCATCATAAGAATTAGCCATCAGCACCCAGTTTTGTCTCAGCAAATTAAAGTTTCCACCAGACAATGTATTGGATTTAGCGGCCAGCTGAACCGCTTTTAACCACTCCTTTTGGTCATACCGAACCTGAGCCAGCCGAGACCATAAACGCCCATTTCTAGGTTCAATTCTTAGGGCTCGCTCAAGTGAGCTGGCCGCACTAGCCCAATTACCAACCCGCCGCTGATCACCTGCGATTGCCACTAAGCGCATAACTACCGGGGACATTGGCGCATCGCCGCTCAAAGGTTCTGCGGTAAACACGTTTTGTTCAGGCAACGGCAAAGGCTGGCCGTTCACCACCGCCCTATCTTCTACTTCAGCCGGATCTTGCGACGGCACATCAATGGTAGACGTGCTAATACAGCCGCTTAAAGAGAGTGCTAAGGCGATTAATAAACCCGGCTTGGCCAATAATAAAAGAAGTTTGGCAAGCCCAACGGCGTTGATTGCTTTAGGCAGCAGCTTGCTAGAAAATTTAGCCAAACACTCGCTCCCACCACGACTTCTTCTTAACTCTAGGGATAGGGTCGCCTGGCAACGGCTCGAAATGCTGTAATTCATCATCATAGTCTAAATCATACTTCAATCGATCTGCGCAAGGAACGTTTTCTATCGCTAACGACTCGATCAGCATTGGCAATGTACGAGACAAACTACAGTCTTGCGCTAGCGGATCTTGAGAATAAAATACCTCTCGGCGTAGCACCAAATCGTTATAGGCCAATTCCAAGCGCTGCAACGGCATCTGCTGCATTGCCTTAGCCCAGATCTTCGCGGCTCCGCTGGCTCCGGTAAGCTTAGTTGGCTTATTGTCATCACGCCCAACCCATACCACGGTTAGATAGTTGCCACTGAAACCCGCAAACCAGCTATCTCTGTAATCATCAGTTGTACCGGTTTTACCCGCTAGGCCGTAGTCATATTTGAAGCCGGTTAACACGTTACGTGCCGTGCCATTGCGCACCACATCCTGCAATGCATAATTAATTAACGAGACAAATTGAGGTTCAATAACCTGTTCGATATCCAGCGAATAGTGACTTATCGGCTCATTATCGCTGCTAAGTACTGAGCGAATACCCTTAACTGGCGTTTTAAAACCACCCGCAGCCAAGGTGAGATAGAGTTGACTAACCTCTACTACCGACATTGGTACAGCGCCTAACAATACTGACGGTAACTGACTAAATTTCTGGTGATAACCGACCCGACGGATAGTGCTTGAGACGTTCTCAACACCCAGTTCCATACCAAGGTTAACAGTCGCCAGGTTATAGGATCGAGACAAGGCATCAATCATCATTACCTGGCCATGCGGCAAGCCGTCATAGTTTTGCGGTCGCCAATCTGGACTGCCTTTTTGCGACACGCTGATCGGCTCATCGCGGACCAGCGACGCTAATGAATAGTGTTCGGGGCTTTCTAAGGCGGTAAGGTATACAAAGGGCTTCAATAAAGACCCAACTGGCCGACGTGCATTCAACGCTCGGTTATAACCTGAAAAACTGGGATTTCGGTCACCCAACATGGCCGCCACTTCACCGTTATCGGTTCGAATTACCACCGCAGCAACCTGTAAACTACCGGTCTTAATGCTCTTTCGCTTCTCGATAGCCGCCAACTCAGAGCGCATCGCCTTTTCTAGGGTTTCCTGTATCCGCGGATTAAGCGTTGTGTGTATTTGCAAACCATGACTCAGCAAATCATCCTGCTGATAGTCGGCCTGTAAGTCCTTACGAACCAAGCCCATAAAGCTCGGATACGACAAGGTTGCTGCGCTTGCGGCAGTGGGGCTTATCGATAATGGGGCGTTAATCGCTTGTTGATAGTCCGGCTGTTCAATAACCCCCTGTTCGAGCATTGTGCTAAGCACCAGGTCGCGCCGCTTAAGTGAGCGTTTTGGGTGCCTGATAGGATTATAAAAACTTGGCCCATTATTAACCGCAATCAGCACAGCTAACTGATGCAGATCGAGTTCGTGAAGCGGCCTACCAAAGAAATACTGACTGGCTAAGCCAAAACCATGGATCGCGCGATTACCGGCTTGGCCCATATACACTTCATTGAAGTAGGCTTGAAGAATTTCATCCTTGGTATAGTGAAACTCTAACAACATCGCCATTATCATCTCAGTAAACTTACGACTCAGAGTAACGTCAGAGGTCAAATAGTAGTTCTTGACCAACTGCTGAGTCAGAGTGCTACCACCTTGCACAACACGCCCTGCTCGCAAATTGCTAATCATCGCTCGAGCTATCCCCATAGGGTTAACGCCAAAGTGAGAATAGAATTTCCTATCTTCGTTGGCCAGTAGACCGTCGACTAAAGACTGCGGTATGTCCTCAAGCTTAACCAAGGTTCGGTCTTCGTGACTTAGTGGAGACACGCTGCCAAATAGCCTCGGCTCTAAGCGGACAATTTCTGTCTCACTCAGCGCGCCACTGTTAGATTCGACGCTAATAGATTGAATTAGACCCTCACTTAACTGCAAACGTATTTTTTGTTGCGGTCGTAGGTCATCCCAGAAACGAAACTCACGCTGATAGATGGCCAATTCATTTTGGCTAAGCCTGAAGCTGCCAACTCGATCTAAAGATGGCCTATCGACGTACCCTAGCTCGTCCAACTCTGCTTGCACTAACGCGCGGTCAAACTTCTGCCCAAGATATAGTTCAAGCGGGCGAGTGTACACGTGTGCCGGCAAGGCCCACTTCTGACCCTCAAATTGCTTACGAATCGTGACGTCTAGATAAACCGTGTAGGCCAACGTGGGTACCAGCGCAATGAGACCTAAACGAACCACCCAAAAACGAGTAAACAGTAAAAATCTTCGTTTTTTAGATTGTTTGGTACTCGAAGCGCGATGGTTACGCGGCGTTTTTTTACTACTGCTAAGCGTCGTAGTACGTTTTTTAGACCCAGCTTTTTTACTAATTCGCTTAGCATTATTGCCAACCGCCTTACTAGTCACTTTTTTAGTAGACTTCTTGCTAGTGCTTTTTTTGCTCGTTTTCTTGGTCGCCATTAAATTTAATTGGGAGGTGCTCTGAAAATCACCATTCGGCTTTTTTCTATCGGGAATTATGCTGAGGTCTGATGAAATTAGCGGTTTAGCTTTGTGCCTACATGCTAACTAATTATTGCCGTAGTAAAACATACTTCAGCACAGCATCATAATTAGCTAACTTGGTTTTAACTGTCGACCCATCGCTTGCCTATCAAATTATAATAATACATATAAATAACAATAGGATATCAGAGATTCATAGTAAATCACTTTAATTTTCTTTGACATTTGAGTAACCGCTCAGCTATTATCTATGCACAAAGTGATCATAAATACAGGGCTTAAAAGCTACGCAGCTTGGTTTTGAAGGCTTAGAAAGCAACCGACATTCACTCGACTTGACTAAATAACCGTGACAGATCAAATACTTAACATTGAAATCGAGCAGTACTCGAAATGGCGCCAAAATGTAAGCAGCGCAGTACAAGGCCTGAGTACATTTTTGAAGTCTAACAACATCACTGATCTGCGCACCCATCATCAGTTTGAAACGGTGCTTGGCGCACTGGCTGATGACAATCTTTCAGTCGCTTTCGTTGCCGAGTTTTCTCGCGGCAAGTCGGAGATGATCAACACCATCTTTTTTGGCAATTATAAAAAGCGCATCTTACCCTCAGGCACCGGCCGCACCACGATGTGTCCGACCGAATTAATGTATGACGCCAATCAGCCGATCGGCATTCGTTTGCTGCCAATTGAGGCTCGTCAGGACGAGCGTCCTCTTTTCGAGTTAAAAAAAGATGATGATCTCTGGCACCATATTGAGTTTGATGCCGATGATGTCAACAGCATCAGTGCCGCGATGCATGGCATGACCGAAAACAAACTGGTCAGCAAATCATATGCAGCACGACTAAAATTCGACCTAATTGAGAATGACAATTCAGCAATCGGCCTACCTGTTAACGAATATGATGAAGTTGAGATTCCAAGCTGGCGTCATGCGATTATTAATCTTCCCCACCCTTTATTAAAGCAAGGCTTGGTTATTCTCGATACACCAGGCTTAAATGCAATCGGTGCCGAGCCAGAGCTAACCATCAACCAACTGTCGACAGCGCATACTGTGGTCTTTATTTTATCTCATGACACCGGCGTGACGTCCACCGATCTCGATTTGTGGGAAAAGCATTTAGGTGGCGAGCGAAGCTCGAGTGCCGATAAAAACCAGCGAAAACTGGTTGCCCTTAATAAAATTGATGCCCTCTGGGACGGAATTCGTACCGATCAAGAGATCGAAAACGAAATCATTCAGCAAGTAATGCTGACCGCTAAAACGCTCAATTTGGATCCCGAAAATATTTACCCAGTATCGGCCCAAAAAGGTCTACTGGCAAAGCTGTCAGGTGATCAAGAGCTACTCAAACGTAGCAACATAGAAGCACTAGAGCACGCCATTGCCGATAAATTAATTCCGGAAAAGCGCAAAATAGTGGTCGAGAAGGTACGAGGGTCGCTAGAAGAAATCCTTGGTTCTGCAGGCTCAGTTCTTGATAACCGCTTGAAAGATGCTGATGACCATATTGCTGAGCTCAAGCAGCTGAGCAGTAAAAATACCGACGTAATATCGCATATAATGCTAAAGGTACAGTCTGAGAAATCGTCGCTTGAAAAGGATATGCAACGCTACCAGGCATTACGCGCTGTCTATGCAAAAGAAACCAAGAAGTTGATAAAGATTTTAAGCCCAGAGCGTTTAGAAAAATTAGTCGCTATCACCAAACATAATATGGCTCGGTGCGCGACATCGATCACTCTACAGAAAACTATTTCAAAATATTTTGAACGCGTAAATCACTACATTGATTCGGCGATTGCGCAAGCCAATGAAATCGCAACCTTATCCGAAGGCATTACTCGAGATTTTGAACACGATCATGGTATTGCTAATTTTCGGGTGCGTCGATTGCGCTTAGAAAAATTCAAACAAGAGATTAGCCGCCTAGAAGCCAAACACAGCAGCCTAAAACAAACCCGCACTTTGTTCTTTCGCGAGCAAATGTCAATTACCAACCGCTTCTATGACTCGGTGTGTACGGTATCACGCAAGATTTTCTCAAGAGCGCTACGAGACGCCACTGATTGGAACAACAATCTAATGGTGCCTATGGAGACCTACGTTCGGGAACATCATACTCAGCTTCGCCGCCGGCTAGAAAGCGTTAAGCGAATCCACAAAGCCTCGGATACGGTTGAACAGCGATTAGAAGAACTCTCTACAATGCAAACACAGCTTTTGAGCCAGCATGATGAGTTTACGCGTCGACAGAACGTGTTGGTAAATTTGTTGATAGAAGCAGAAGTAGCTAATACGCCTCCGGAGCTCGAAGACAGTCGCGCCAATGTTCTATATTGGGAACATAAAGTTAATTTCTAACTGATTGAAATTAGGCTTTTGAAGTATGTGGTCACGGCCAAATAAGGTTTGCATTTAGTCAATTTCAAGCATTTTGATGGCGCCTTAATGTTGATTCGTCGGCCAGCAGTGTTAGTATTTATAAGCCATCCGCCTGTGATTTTAACCAAGATGCCAAATTCCATGCCTAAGAGACTTATTGCAAATAAATTCGCTGTGCTCCAGAAGACGCTGAGGTCACTGATGTGCCTAACGTTAGCACTTAGTCTATCCGCATGCGCAAGTTATTACGGCGCGGCGAAAATAGTCTCGTCGCCATCTGGCGCACAAGTGATCAGCGCAGACGACGGAAGCGTTATCGGCACCACACCAATGACATACCGCTGGAAGAATGGCAACGGCAATCGCAAAACCATTATTGTAAAGCTAAAAAAAGCCGGCTATTACGAGAAAACATCATCGTTCTGGTTGGACATGCGCGCGCGAAATTTAAAAGCGGCGCTAGCAGCTGCAGATTCAGTAGAAATCGAGATGCAAAAAATAGGCGAATAAGCCTATTTAAACCAAGCACTCAGATCGCTAAGAGACTTCTGCCAAAGGATCGTACTCTTTACCGGTAAGCTGCTGATATTTTTGTTGTAGAGCGGTTTGGCTTTCTTGGTGCTCAGGATCAACCAATATACAATCGACCGGACACACTATTATGCACTGCTCTTTATTAAAGTGGCCGATGCATTCAGTGCATTTAGATGCCTCTATTTCATAGATCAGCTCGCCCTGATATATCGCATCGTTAGGGCACTCTGGCTCACAAACATCGCAGTTTATGCATTGATCGGTAATAAAAAGCGCCATGTTTGATCACACAGTAGAATAAATAGTGAACGAGATAGTTAGAGACCTAAGATATGTAAACGAGCGGATTAAAATAGCACAACGTTCGCGAGGATCAATAAGATGAAACTAGACGTCTTCATTCCTCTTTGATGCCCATTTTTCCGCCAGCGCTATCGCGACATGTTCAGGCACAAAACTGCTAATATCGCCTTGATAATAGGAAATTTCTCGCACTAACGAAGACGAAATAAAGTAATTCGCTTCTAATGGCGTTAAGAAAATTGTCTCGACATTGTTATCCAAACGCCGGTTTGCAGAAGCCAATTGAAATTCATACTCGAAATCAGAAACCGCTCGCAGCCCACGTATCACGAACTTAGCATTATTGTTTGAGACGAAGTTGACCAGTAGATCATCAAAGCTCTCAGCTCGCACATGAGGAATGTCTTTAGTTGCCTGATTTACTAGCGCGACACGTTCTGCGGTAGAAAATAGAGGGTTTTTGCGTGAATTATCGGATACAGCGATTATCACTTCATCAAAAATCTGTTCGGCTCGCTCCACTAAATCTAAGTGCCCATTAGTAATAGGGTCGAAGGTTCCGGGATAAATGGCTACTTTTTTCGTCATTCGCTTAGTATAACACTGCAACATCGCATGGCGTCTAGGCTTAACTGGTTTATAACAATTCTAGTTTATCGCCGTACCAGCTTATAGTCACTCTGGTTTATTGCTGCTCTGGTTTATTACTGCTCTGAGGTCTCACTCGATGTTTTGTAGACCGTATATCGACAATAGCCAGCTTTACCCTCTTTATAGACTTGCCAGCTTTTTGGTGGCTGCTCGGGGTCTTTCTTAGACGCCTGCTCAACGTATACTAAAGCTCCATCAGCTAACCAACCGTTCTCTACTAACAGCGGCATGGCTTGCGCTAACAGATCTGAGTCAAATGGCGGATCTAAGAATACCAAGTCGAACTTGTTTGTCGCTGGGTGACGCAGAAAATTAATTGCGCTTTGCACCACCACGTCGCCACCCTCTAAGCAATTCAAGGTTTGTAAATTTTGCTGTAATTGTGACGCTATACGTTTGTCCGACTCGACAAATACCGCGTTGGAGGCACCTCGAGATAGACACTCTAACCCCAAGGCTCCACTGCCGGCAAATAGGTCCAAGCAGCGAGCGCCAGCAATATCGTACATCAACCAATTAAAAAGAGTCTCTCGAACCCGGTCAGTACTTGGCCTTAAGCCGTCTATATCAAGCACTGGTAGCCGACGGCCACGCCATTGACCGGCAATTATGCGAATCGAGTTTGTTTTAGCACGTGGTTTCATTGTGATTTCTGGGACAATCCCTACAATACGGTTAATCGGATGGCGACCAAGCCAGACAATACCATAGCCTTACAATAGAATGACCGAAACTAATACACCTCAAGACCCTAAATCTAGCGACCAGCAGCCAGAACAAAAGAAACGGTCGGGCTTTGCTCGCTTTTTCGGTCGCGACAAAGATCAAGATGAGCAAGCCACGCCAGAACCAATAACGGTTGAAGAAGGCTTAGACAAAAGCCGTAGCAGCCTTATGGGCAAAATCGGTGATGTTTTTAAAGGCTCATTCGATATTGATGACGAGCTTTTCGACGACCTTGAAGAAGTACTCATCACCAGTGATATCGGCCTTGAGGCAAGCCTTGAATTAGTCGAAAAGCTTCGCCAACGAGTTCAAGCCGAGAAAATTCAAGATGCGGCTGGCGTAGTAGCTGGTTTAAAAGCCGAGATAGCCACCATGCTGAAACCGGCCGAACAACCTTGGAACGTACTCCATCAACGCCCTTATGTAATGCTAATGGTTGGCGTAAATGGTGTCGGCAAAACCACCACTACGGCTAAAATTGCTAAGCAATTTCGAGATCAAGGCAAGACGGTAGTGCTCGCTGCGGCTGATACATTTCGTGCCGCGGCGGTTGAGCAATTGCAAGAATGGGGTCGGCGTATGGACATCCCAGTAGTAGCACAAGCGCATGGCGCAGATGCGGCTGCGGTGGCTCATGATGCATTGAGCTCAGCGATCGTTAAGGGCACGCAAGTGCTGATTATCGACACCGCTGGTCGCCTACATACGCAATCTGACCTGATGGAACAGCTGCAAAAAATTAACCGTGTACTAGGCAATTTAGACCCCTCTATGCCACATGAAGTGATGCAGATACTCGATGCCGGCACAGGGCAAAATGCCTTATCACAATTAGAGCACTTCCAAAAAGCCGTTGGAGTTACCAGTATTTGCCTAACAAAATTAGATGGCTCAGCCAAAGGCGGCTTGGCAATTTCACTAACACAAAAATACAAACTGCCGATTCGTTATATCGGTGTTGGCGAAGGCTATATGGACCTAAAGCCGTTTGACGCCAATGCCTTTGCCGATGCATTAATACCTGACTTAGATCAGCTGAAAGCTGACCCGGCCTGAACAACGGATTAGATACAAACTTGATGATAAAGCTAAGAAAATAAGACTAATATAATAGAACTGAGATGATAAGACTGAGCCACGTCAACAAACGCTACCCTAATGGACACGAAGCATTGAAAGATGTGAGCTTCGAATTAGCTGCGGGTGAAATGGCCTTTATATCGGGCCATTCGGGTGCCGGAAAAAGCACCTTATTTAAGTTAATCACGCGTATTGAGAAACCAACATCCGGCCAAATAATTGTCGATAATCAGAATTTAAGCCGAATGAAACCCGCTAAGATTCCGGCATTGAGGCGCGAGATAGGGGTCATATTTCAGGACCATAAACTACTTTTCGATCGATCTGTTTTTGATAACGTTGCGCTGCCGCTAATTGTTATCGGCATGCCACATGACGAAATCAAAAAAAGGGTGCGCGCAGCACTAAGTAAAGTCGGTTTATCCGGCAAAGAAAATCAATCACCAATTACGCTTTCCGGCGGTGAACAACAGCGAGTCGGCATTGCCCGAGCGGTTATAAATCGCCCCAATATCTTGTTGGCGGATGAGCCAACCGGCAATCTCGACGAAGCACTGTCCGACGAAATCATTGATATCTTCTCTGACTTCAACCGAGTTGGTGTCACCGTATTAATCGCCACCCATGACCTACGCCAAGTTGGGCGACTAGGCAAGCGTACATTACAACTAAATAACGGCGCATTAGTTCAGCCTAACCCAACCTTTAGCGGAGATGATCTCACCAGTGGTGATCATCAATGATCACTTATCTAAGCCGACATCTACAGGTATTGTTCGCCACCCTTGGTGACATGCGGCGCACACCGATGACAAGCATTAACACGCTGCTGATTATTGCTATAACCTTACTACTGCCAAGCCTGCTTTACGTTGGCATAAAAAGCGCACAGAGCTTAAGCAGTAACTGGGAAGGTCGCCCACAGATCAGTATTTTTCTGCAAAAAGACCTCAGTGACAGCGCCGCTGAACTGATTTTTGAAGAAATTCAACTGCACCCATCTATAGAACTGGCTGAATTTATAACGCCAGAGCAAGCATTAGCCGAATTTAGACTTCTCTCTGACGATAATGTAAGCCTTGAACAAGAGCTTACTTTTTTGGGTGGCAACCCTTTACCGGCATCAATCGTGGTAATGCCCGACAAAGCATCGGCAAAATCAGAAAGTTTGATGGCTCTCAAAGACCAGTTAACTCAATTTGACGGTATCGACACCGTCAGACTAGACTTAGACTGGACTGACCGATTTAACGCCATACTGCTGGTTTTTAGCCGAGTATCGCTATTGTTAAGCGCATTACTAGCACTGGCCTTAGTATTGATCGTAGGCAATACCATCAAGCTGCTAATTTTCAACCGCAAGCAAGAAATTGAGATAACAAAACTAGTCGGCGGCACCGATTCCTTCGTTAGACGACCATTTCTTTACTACGGCGCTTTATTTGGGCTTCTCGGCGCGCTTATTTCTCTAGGCCTGCTATTAATCGCCGCTGAACTAACCCATCAACCAATGTCAGATCTGGCCACTCTCTATAGTAGCGACGCCTTAATTCATCGAGTTACGCTTAGCGAGGTTTTTGCCTTAATTGCCATCGGTACGTTTCTTGGTTGGTTGGCGGCTCGATGGTCAGTCGCACAACACCTGCGCAACATTCAGCCGAAATAAATTATGCTTAGCTTCACAAGAGGGCCACTCAAGGGCTCTTTTGGCGCGTCAACAACACCAAGATAACACCGACACCGGCTACCCATGGCCCAGCACTTGCGAACGGCGCATCGGCTAGCGATGGGTGTTGCGAGATAATGCTATGAAAGGTACCCAGAACGGTTGCTGCCATACCCAACTTTGTTTGTAAGCTGGATGCCTCTGCCACCGATGACGTTAGCCCATTTCTCTGTCGTTCTTTCTGTTCTTCTTTCTGTCGCTCTATAGTCGCTTTCAACAACATAGGAAGTTCCGGCAACAGTGCTCGCATCTGAGGCCACTCTCGCTGCAACTCTTCGATCAAGCCCTTAGGCGACAGCTGCTGTTTCATCCAATTTTCTAAAAATGGCTTAGCGGTATCCCACAAGTTTAAGTCGGGGTACAACTGCCGGCCGAGGCCTTCGATATTAAGCAGCGTTTTATAAAGCAACACTAGCTGAGGCTGTACCGGCATTTCAAAACGTCGTACAGTTTGAAACAACTGCATCAACACATTACCAAATGATATCTCACTAATCGGCTTAGCAAAAATAGGCTCACATACCACTCGAATAGCCTGCTCGAACTCTATCGCATTAGTATCGGCCGGTACCCAACCAGCTCGCAAATGGGCCTGTACAATGGTGGCATAGTCTCGATTGAAAAAGCCTAATAGCATCTGCCCAAGATATTGCTTATCTTGTTCGTCAAGTGTGCCCATGATGCCAAAATCTATGGCAATCCACTTACCCGCGTCGGAGACAAAAATATTACCGGCGTGCATATCGGCGTGGAAAAAATTATCTTCGAATGCTTGTTTAAAAAAGGTTTCAACACCGTCTTCACCAAGCGACTTCATGCTATAGCCTTTCTCTTTCAATAGGGCTATTTCGCGAATCGACGTGCCGTATATACGCTCCATCACCAGAACATTACGCTTGGTGAAGTCCCAGTAAATTCTAGGCACGTAAATTAAATCACTGTCTTCAAAGTTAGCACCCATGCGAGCACCATTAGCGGCCTCAACTCGAAGGTCTAGCTCACCGTGAATCGTGTGATCGTATTCTTTTATCACATCGAGAGGTCGAAATTGCTTACCTCGCGACCAATGTTTTTGCAACAAACCGGCAAAGGTGTACATTACTTTGAGGTCGCTCTCAATGACAGCCTCAATACCGGGGCGCAATACTTTTATAATGACGTTGCGGTTACTAACACCATTCTGGCCTACGATTGATAGACCTTCTTTCAACGTTGCGGCATGCACTTGGGCAACCGACGCCGATGCCAGAGGTTGCTGCTCGACGGATTCAAATATAGCGTCAAACTCGTCGCCATACGCCCGACGAATAATATCCATCGACTGTTCGGCCGGAAATGCAGGCACTTGATCTTGTAATTTGGTCAACTCGATAGCAATATCTGGCGGTAGCAAATCTGGCCGTGTTGACAGCGTTTGACCTAGCTTGACGAACACTGGCCCCAGCTCTTCTAACGCTTGGCGAATGCGAATGCCTCTCGGGTCAGCAAGCTCTGGGCTACGCCCTAATGTGGCGCGAACAGCGAGCCTCGCAGGCTTGGTGAGATTAAGCTCGTTCAGCAGTGAAGCCAAACCGTATTTTTTAACAACACGACGAATTTGCCACAATCGGGCGATTGGAGAGCTTATTTTTTGCATCTAAATCGTATCTACCTAAATCTTAGTTTTTAAGCGCTCGAGCCGAGCACTCAGACGATCTACATCGGCACGCAGGGTGTCAACTTCGTCAAGGTAGACTTCAACCTCGGTTTTGTCGGCCACCAGTGCCATATCGTTTTTGATCAAGGTATTAAGAAACTCCTTAAGCCTTATTTTCGACTCATCAGCAAAGACCTTCGCCTGTCCAGCCGCAAAGGTAATCGCCTTAGCGGGTGATTCACCAAAATGCTCGGCGAGAAGAGCTTCCCAATCAATATTTAGATCGGAGATAACCTGCGCGAAACGTTGGCCGACAATAGGGTCTCCAGCAATTTCTAACTCGCCTGGTTCCAGCTCGGCGTTGTCCATTCCATAGCGCGATATCTTAATCATTGCGCCTAAGGTGGCACTCAAGGTCACATCAACTTTTTGCGGTGCATCATGACTGAACTCCAAACCTTCAGGGTAAGGCGTTACCGACACCGACTGGCCGATTGACTTAATCTTCAAGGTCATCGTCTTACCTTGCAACTTTGCTAAACGCTCTAGCGTTTGCGGGTCATGCTCCAGCGATTTGTTGCTGGCTAATTCAAATAAATCTAACAGCATTAACAAACCTAATACTTATAGCCGATATGCAGAGCAACGATTCCGCCAGTTAAGTTGTGATAGCGCACTCGATCAAAGCCAGCGTCTAACATCATTTGCTTGAGCTCTTCTTGCGGAGGATGCTTGCGAATTGATTCGACAAGATATTGATAACTATCTCTATCATTGGAAATAATCTCGCCTAATTTGGGTATAACGTTAAACGAGTAGGCGTCATAGAATTTTCGAAAAGTTTCATTAGTTGGCTGAGAAAACTCTAGGATGATAACCCTGCCGCCAGGCTTTAGGCATCGCTGCATCGATGCCAACGCGACTTCTTTGCGTGTCACATTACGCAAGCCAAAACTGATAGAAATACAATCAAAGGTATTATCCTCAAAGGGCAAGTTCTCGGCATTAACTAAACAGTAATTAACATTACCGGCGACACCCGCATCAGTCAGACGTTTGCGACCTTGCTCAAGCATAGCTTCGTTGATGTCGGTGACAATAACCTGTCCTTGATCACCTACTTTTTGAGCAAATTTAAGTGACAGGTCTCCGCTACCTGCAGCTAAGTCGAGAACTCGATCACCGGCTTGAACGCCGCTTTGTGCCACCGCGAACCACTTCCAAGCGCGATGAACACCCATCGACATTGCATCGTTCATAACGTCGTAATTATCAGCCACCGCCCGGAACACGCCCTTGACCATGCCTTGTTTATCGTTCTCATCAACTTCTTGGAAGCCGAAGTGAGTTTTATTTTGAGTATCTGACATAGTTATAGTCTTAAGTAATTACACTAAATATTGATCGTTTTCTTGAGGCTCGCGCTGTTCACCTGCATCTTTAAGCTGGGCTAAATAGTCTTGCCATTTGCAATAGCGGTTGTTACCTAACTCATATAGGTAGTCCCAAGTATAAAGACCTGAACTATGTGAATCACTGTAGATCAAACGAACAGCATAGTGGCCGACGGGTTCAATAGAAACAATGTTTACCGCTTCTTTATTGAGCTGCAACACTTCTTGCCCGGGGCCGTGACCTTTGACTTCAGCCGACGGTGAATTAACTCGCAAATATTCACATGGCAACATGAATGTCTCTTCTTTAAAGACAATTTCAAGCAGCCTAGATTTACTGTGAAGGCGAATGTCGGTTGGTGTTATATTCATAGATATTAGCAACTTAAGTACTAGCAGCTAAGCACTAGCAATTTAGGCGCTCACAATCAATATGAGGCCTTTATTATTTATCATTCAAGTATAGCCTCTATTGCTTAAGCACATAAGCACTTGCACAAAAATCATGTTATTTTGAGACTTAAACAGCGACCAAATTGCCATTTATGGAACATTACAAGATAGTCCTTCCTGCCGACTTAAACGACTACGGCAGTTTATTTGGCGGCACCTTGCTCAAGTGGGTTGATGAAATCGCCTACATTCGTGTCAGTTTAGACTTTCCAGGTCAACACTTTGTTACTATCGGTTTGGATAATGTGGAATTTAGAAACCCAATCCGAGAAGGGCAAATATTACGCTTTCATTGTAGCAAGACTCGCATAGGCAATACCTCGATCACCTATAACGTCAAAGTCTACGGCGCTCGCTACAATACCGAGTCTGAAGCAACCCTGTTTGAAAACAATATTACTTTTGTCTGTGTGGACAAGAGTGGTGCCAAAACCAGTATAAAAATCGCCAAGTAAGTTACTTAGCTACGAGTTATCACTACCAGGCAAAAAATTGCCATCACTATTTATATTTCCGAGTTTTCACAATGCTTAGATTTTTAGCTTTTTTATTTCTGCTTGCAGTTGCTGTCACTGGCTATGTTTGGTATTCAGCGCAGTCTCTACCTAAATGGTATAGCCAAGAGAGTTCGCAACAAGATCAAGCCGCCGAAGCGCTAAGTCAGAAAATCGAAAAACAAGGGATATCAAAATTTCTCGGCAACAAAGTTGATCAAATTCTAAATGGAAAAGTAACCTTCAGCGAAGTCGAATTTAACGCGATTATGTTGGCTAGCTTAAAAGCAGACGAAGATGGCCAAAAATTACTCGCCGTCAGCGACGCAGTTAAAGCCTTCATCAATAAGGATCAGTTGGAATTAAGCGCGATCATTAATTTAGACAAAGTTGAAAAAATTGATCCAAAAGCACGCAAAGCAGTTGAAAAATTAGACCGTATTTTCCCGTTCTTGAACGACTCTAGAGTGGCCCTAACGGTCTACGGCACGCCAATTGTCCGTAATGGCAACCTCGCGATTAAAGATGATTTTCACATAAAGGTTGGCGCTATCCCAATTTCAAATAGCTCATTACGCCAACTGGGCGCAAAGGTCGAACTCGCCAATACCACTGACTTAGCGATAAAGTATCTATCCATAAGTAATATCACCTTGATCGACGGCCAAGTTGAATTGGCCGTGCTACCGCGCTTCTAAAGTAAGGGTTACCGCTTTATCGATAACAAGCATTTGAGACCCGCCCTCTACTATGCCGTGCTCGGTGGCGTTTTCTGCCAATGGTTATAGATACCTATAATTGAAGCGGCAATCCAGAACAGTTCAATCACGAAACTTGCTAAATTGAAATGTACCAATAGGCTTAGCAATAGAAAAATAGCGCCCAACAGATTTATCAGATTAAATCGTAAGCCTTTTGGGTCTAACTTATTTAGCTGCATTAAAAAATAAGAACCGACCACAAATAAAGTGCCGACCATGCCAATAATATTGGCGAGTAATTCTATGCTCACAATTGTTTTCCTGTAATTTGGATCTTAGCTTTGCAACTCTTCTGAAGCTAGGCCAGCTATCTAAATCAATCGGCTTTAGCAACAACTCGTACTTCAACTTTCACGCTCTGGCCTACCCATGTAGTATCGGCCCAGTCGCCAGTACCGACATTCCATAGCAGCCGATCAAGCACGGCAGTACCAGTCAATACTTTAAATTCACCATCATCAACAACGTTAAACCTCAGTACCACATCAGCCGAAATGGCTTTGATAGAAAGTTTGCCCATGCTTTGATAACCGTCTTCCGTTTGCAAGAATTTATCCGCGCGATAACCAGCTTGGGGAAAAGACTCTACAGCAAAAAAATCGTTCGAGCGAATAGTATCGTCACGCTCTTGATCGTTAGAGAACCCAGAGGCGGTATCGATTTCGACATTAAATCGAGCCTCGTCTAATCGCTTGGCGTCAAATTGAATCTCCGCCGACCAACGCTGCCATTCCCCTGTGAAGCTCGCTCCCGCCTGATCACCGATAAATCTGATCGTGCTTTGTTGGTAGTCGATCTGCCATAGCGGAAGGTCACTTTGCGATACGGCTGGGGCCTCCAATGATTCTAGCCCAAGAGCTTGCTGAACTTGAGGTTTATTGGTGTTCACCGACTCTGTCTTAAAAAATCGCCCAAACACAGCAACAACAAGCACAATTATGATCACGAAAAGCAGCCAGCTAAACTTACTAGACATGCGAGTCAAGACCTCGTCTTTATCAATAAAATGATGTTTCAACGCGGCTAGAATATGAATCAAGGCAACAACAAATAGTGCTTCGCCTAAATAGTGATGTGTTAGGTGCAATAGGTCGGCGAGAGACTTACTTGGCGCCACTAAATCAGGCAGCGAGACAAGATTAAACCAACTAACCGTATAGGCTTTTGCCGACGACATTAACCAACCGCTAATCGGCAAAGCAAACAACAGGCCATAGAGCAGAAAATGCGATGCCTTCGATGCGCTAACCTGCCATTTAACCATTGAGGTTGGTAAACTCGGAGCAGGGCTTCGCAGCCTATAAATTAGCCGAACAACAGCCAGCAGTAAAATAGTAATGCCAATGGATTTATGATTCGCCAATAGCGCCAGCTGCTCAAGAATTTTATCGTTATGCTTGGCATTTTCAGCGAGCTCGGCTAAAACATATTGGGCCACAATTAAACCAGCAACACTCCAATGCAGAAATTTCGAAATGGTTGAATATTGTTTCATTGTTTTTCACCGTCTGTCTTAGACTTTTTCTTAGCGCGAGGATGCGCATCATCATAGACCTGAGCAAGATGCTGAAAATCCAGATGCGTATAGATTTGTGTGGTGCTTATATTAGCGTGACCGAGCAGCTCTTGAACCGACCTTAGCTCACCACTGGACTCAAGCAGATGAGTCGCAAATGAATGGCGCAACATATGTGGGCTTACCGATACCTCAATGCCTTGCTTTGCCGCCCAGTGCTTCACTCGTGCCTGTATATTTCGCACACTGATACGATTGCCGTGCTTACTAACGAACAATGCTTGATAGTCCTTAAGCGCAAGAGAATTGCGCTGTAACAACCAATTACGAATCGCCTGATCTGCTTGGCGGCCTATCGGTAAGTCGCGCATTCTATCGCCCTTGCCGGTTACTCTTAGCATTTTTTGGGGAAGATTGAGATCATTCAAGTCTAACGAACATAGCTCAGACAAGCGCAAGCCAGAGGAATAAAACAACTCTAAAATTGCTTTGTCGCGATAACTTAACGGGTCGTCTAAACTAATTTCAACCAGAGACGTGATTTGGTCGACACTCAATGTCTTAGGTAAACGCTTCTCAGCCTTGGGCGCTCGTACGTCATCGAATGGATTGGTACTGAGTTCGCCTTTTTGGATCAAATAGGCGCTCATCCCTCGGCAAGCAGACAAAATTCTTTGAATACTTTTGGCATGCATTCCATGCGCATTGAGACTAGCTGAAAAGAGCCGTGCCACATGGTTGTTCAGGCCCTGCCATAACAATAATCCGCGTCCATCACAAAACAAGATCAGCTTATTTAGGTCTCGCCGATAGGCCTTTATAGTGTGCTGGGATAAACGGCGCTCGACCGACAATACCTGCAAATAAGCATCGATATCTTGCAATGCGCCCTGGCTCATAGTTGACTCATAACTGGCTCACAACCGCTCTATCAGGAGCTCGAACAACCTTCAGCTTTCACTGGGTTGTAAACGTGCTAAACAAAGACCTGACATCAACCCAAGCCTATCCAGGTGTGACGTGCCTAAGTCGTTGGTATATCGCTCAGGGTCTTGTGAGCCCAAGGCTAGTATTCCGAGCGACTCGCTACTGTCGGGTTTACGCATGGGAATCAATGCGGCTGATTTAATCGCTGGCGAGAAAAACAAATTCATTATATTGCTGGGCCAGCGATTGTCGCAAACAGCTCGATTATTAACCATTCGCCTTACCGCATCCTCGTAGCCTTGATTGTCGCTGGGACGCCTAGCAGCGGCCTGCCCAGTTTTAAAGGAGACCTCATCAATATTAAAGGTGTTTCTCAGTTCGGTAGGGAACTCAGTGGCAAACTGAGACAAATTAGTGAAGCCAATCATCTGACAAATCACCTGAGAAAAACTATCGCTGATTTGCTCGTTTTCGCGCGCCATCTGCATATACTGAGATTGTTGAGATTTGTGCTCTTTTAAACGTTCTTTCAGCATCCCCATCTGCCGCTCTAACAGTGATGCTGTGCCACGGCTGTCCGACAAGGTAACCAGTTCTAACAACTCTGGATGCTGTTGAAAAATATTTGGGTTTTGCTGAAGATAGCCAACCAAGTCGGCTTTAGTAAACTCGGCATCCTGTTGTTTTTGAATTTCAATTGTCATAGTTTTAATACACCTTCAAACGAAGTTTCCGCCGCGCCAGTCATCATTACACTATGACCCTCACCTTGCCACTCAATAGTTAAATCACCCGCGGTTAAGTGTGCAATTACTTTATTATCCAATAAGCCATCTTGAATGCCCGCAACTACGGCCGCACAGGTACCTGAACCACAAGCAATGGTTTCGCCAGCACCACGTTCGAACACTCTAAGCGAAATATCCGCTCGATCATTAATTTTCATAAAGCCAATATTGGCTCGCTCAGGGAAAACTGAGTGGCACTCAAGGCTTGCCCCAAGCTCTAATACTGGCGCCGAACCAAGATCATCAACAATTAACACGGCGTGGGGGTTACCCATAGAAAGCGCTGAGAACAAAATCGTCTTACCGTCATGCTCTAAGTGATATTTAGCTTGCCGTAGATCGGCCTTGAGCGGAATGTCCTTAGGCTCAAAGCGAGGCGCCCCCATATCGACAGTGACGAGATTAGTCGCCTCATCTTCAAACAAGATCATTTGGCCTGTTGATGTTTCAACCGTAATTGGGTTCTTGTCAGACAAGCCCTTTTCATGAACGTATCGCACAAAACACCGTGCCCCATTGCCACATTGCCCGACTTCGCTGCCATCGGCATTTAAGATGCGATATTTAAAATCGATATCGGTACGAGTTGAGCGCTCAACGATTAAAATTTGGTCACAGCCGACACCGAAATGACGGTCAGCAATATGCGCGGCCTGGGCTTTGCTCAAGGCCACTACTTGCTTAGTGAAGTCGAACACCACGAAGTCATTGCCAAGGCCATGCATTTTAGTAAAGGTTAATTCCATAGCCGTATTTAATCACAATTTTGCTATAATCTCTCGCATGCAATTCGATTGGAACAATATAGATACAGTGTTGCTTGATATGGACGGCACGCTGCTTGATCTGCATTTTGATAGCCACTTCTGGCTAGAATACATGCCGCGCATTTGGGCCACACGCAACGGCTTTATGCTCGAAGATGCTCGTATTAAGTTATTCAGAATGCTCGACCAACATAGCGGTACACTTAATTGGTATTGCGTGGACTTCTGGAGTACGGCTTTAGGGCTGGATATAATGGAACTCAAGGGCCAAGTTGCGCATAAAATTGCTTATCGCCCAACCGCCGAAGAATTTTTACGCCGCTGCCAGCAGGAGTCTAACGATGTGCGCATGGTCACCAACGCGCACCGCAAAGTGCTCGAGCTTAAAATCGTAAAAACTAATATCGACCAGTATTTTGACCAATTGCTCTGCTCACACGAGCTTGAGCATCCAAAAGAAGATGCCGAATTTTGGCACAAGCTGCATCAACTCAAGGCATTCGACCCACAACGAACACTGTTCATCGACGATAGCGAAGCAGTACTAGAGTCTGCCGCACGCCATGGAATTAAACATATTTACAGCATCGCACAACCAGATTCATCGATGCAGAGAAAAACATCAAGTCGATTTCCGATGCTAAATACCTTAGCTTAGAGAAGTCACATTGATTCGCCCAAGCTGATTAAGCCTAACAGTTGATAAACTCTAAGCCTTGCATTCTGCCTCTGCTTATCTAACTAGATTCAACGCTATATTTAGCGCTCAAGGCGATTGAACCGACGTACGAAGTAAATCAATTCTTTATCGCCCTCGTGCTTTCGGCATGATTCGCTAAAATCTAATTTGGCGATTAATGCCAAAGACTGAGCGTTGTCACTTTGAATTACCGCAAATAGACAAGTCAGCTTAAGTTTCTCAGCGATTGCTGGCACGAACTCACGCAAAGCTTCAAGCATATAGCCGTTTCCCCAGTGTTGTTTTGCTAGTACATAACCGAGTTCAAAATTTGCGCTATCAGACTCTTGAACGAACACAATACAGGTTCCTACTAAGGTATCGCTACCCTTGACCGTGATAACGAATTGTTCAGCGATATCTTTACGTCGCCGTTCTACGCGGGCATACCAAGCCTGCGCATCGGCAAGGCTGTACCATGTTTGATAGGGCAGGTAACGGTTTACTATTGGCTCTTTATGGATCAAATAGACCGACTGAATGTCAGCCTTTAGCGCCGGCCGAATCGACAACCGTTGGGTTTCAAGCCGAAAACTACTGAGTTTTGAGATCACGCTCAAACTTCCCATCTTTAATGAACGCTTTGACCTGTCGAATAACCGTTCGGTCACGCATCATAAAGGTGTGATCGACCGGTAAAACCAAATGGTCGGTCATGCCGTGTACCTTAGAACTTGAGACCGAAACCTTACCATCGGACTTTTTCGGCATTATGTTCCAATAGACAAAATTAAAATTTCGCGTTCCGGCAATGACTCCAAGCGGGAAATCCACCTCACCGAGCAAATTGGGAATACTGTCTGCCGCAGTGCTCAATTGCCTGCCAGCAGGGCCATTAACATTGGCAAAAAGACGCTCAAGAAATGGGCTTTTCCTAAAGAAATCGACTAGTTCACTGCCTTTATTTGGCGGCCCAAGCATCACCACATTGCCGAGTTTATGCACGTGATGCTCACTCAGATATTGCCGCACCAAAATGCCACCTAGCGAGTGCGTAACGAAATGCACCTTCGAGTAGCTATCGAGGCATTTCGCCAATGACCCACCAACCGCGATTTTAGCCAGTTCTTCAATTGTGTGTTTTCGAGAAGGGTAACTAATATTTACTACGCCATAATCTTGCAGCAGTTCCGACTCAAGTTTGGCCAGAGAATACTTGGTTCGCCCTAAACCGTGAAGAAGAATTACACACTCATTTTTTTTGCTCATGGGAGTTAACCGTTTACAGTTGAGTTAAATTAGCATAGGCCAATACTAGCCATTTGCTACCTACATCGCTGAAATTAACTTGAATGCGAGCGTACTCACCGTGACCCTCTAAGTTGACCACGGTGCCCTCGCCAAATTTAGGATGGCTGACATTCATACCAATTGCAACACCACTTTCATGCGCACTCTGATCATCAACCCAAGCCGAATGTTTGCGTACTGGCGCAACATAGGCATTCTTAGGTTTCACCCGAACTGCTTGCACCATTTCATCCGGTATCTCACCTAGAAAACGCGACGGACTGGTGTACTTTTCAGACCCGTAAAGCCGTCGTGACTCAGCATGAGTGAGCCAGAGCTGTTTCATCGCACGGGTCATTCCGACATAACATAAACGCCGCTCTTCCTCTAAACGCCCCGCGCCTTCTTCAAGCGAACGTTGATGTGGAAACAAGCCTTCTTCTAGCCCTGTTAAGAATACCAACGGAAACTCTAAGCCTTTGGCGGTGTGCAGACTCATTAGCTGTACACAATCTTCCCATTCTTCGGCTTGGCCTTCGCCAGCTTCTAATGCAGCATGCGCTAAGAAAGAGGATAACGGCGCTAAGTCATCTTCAGTTTCGTCGATCTCATAACCACGCGCGGCGGTAACGAGCTCTTGTAAATTTTCAACTCGAGCTTCGCCTTTCTCGCCCTTTTCTTTTTTGAAGTGCTCGATTAACTGACTCAAATCCAACATGATTTCAATTTGCTGGAACAAATCTTGGTCCGCTATTTGCGAACGAATTTCTTGCATCAATTCAATGAACGTAGCCAAGGCGGATTGCGCGCGGCTGGTTAACTGTGTACTGGCAATCAACTGATTAGAGGCATCCCACATTGATAGCTGGTTTTGCCTCGCGTATTCACGAATAGTTTCTATGGTTTTATTGCCAATACCGCGCGTTGGCGTATTTACCACACGCTCAAAAGACGGGTCATTATCGTTACTATCACACAAACGCAAATACGCCAGCGCATCCTTTATCTCGGCACGCTCGAAGAAGCGCAAGCCACCATAGACTTTATAGGGCATACCAACATTAAGTAGACGCTCTTCAAAGGTGCGCGACTGTGCATTTGAACGATAAAGAATCGCCGTTTCGCTACGTAACCCGCCTTGCTCAACCCACGCCTGAATTTGACCAATAATAAACTTTGCTTCATCTTGCTCATTGTAGGCGGTGTACAACTTGACTGGTTCACCTTGCTCGCCAGCGGTCCATAAATTTTTGCCCAGCCGAGTGGTGTTGTTCTCAATAACCGCATTCGCCGCGTTCAAAATATTGGTGGTCGAACGGTAGTTTTGTTCTAAGCGAACAACTTTAGTGTTTGGAAAATCTTTTTCAAATTGCAGGATATTTTCTACTTTGGCACCGCGCCAGCCATAGATACTTTGATCGTCGTCGCCAACCGCAAACAAGCAATGTGATTTTTGCACCAGTAAGCGTAACCAGCCGTATTGGATAGAGTTGGTATCTTGAAACTCGTCGACCAACACATGCTGAAACCGGTCTTGGTAACGCTCTCTAAGCACTTGGTTGTTCTTCAACAATTCGAATGCGCGCAGCAGCAACTCAGAAAAATCGATTAGCCCAAAACGCTGACATAGGTCTTCATAATGGCTGTATACCGCTAGCATAGTTTTTTGTTGCGGGTCATTTGCCACTGGCACATTAGCCGGGCGACGACCTTCTTCCTTATGACCATTGATAAACCACTGCAACTGTTTAGGCGGCCAGTAAGCCTCATCCAGCGCCAATTCTTTTAAGCTACGTTTAACCATTCTCAACTGATCATCGCTGTCGAGAATTTGAAAGGTTTGCGGTAAATTCGCTTCTTGGTAATGAAACCGCAGCAAGCGATGAGCCAGACCATGGAAAGTACCAATCCACATACCGCCCATTGGCAAGCCAAGAATATCTTCAATTCGCGAGCGCATTTCACGACTGGCCTTATTGGTGAAGGTCACCGCCATGATCGACAATGGCGACACTCCATGCGCCTCAACTAAATAGGCGATTCGCGACGTCAACACTCGCGTCTTGCCACTGCCAGCGCCGGCCAAAATTAGTAGCGGCGATGGCGGCGCAGCAACGGCTTCGCGCTGCGCGTCATTTAAATCGTCGAAAATATGCGAAATATCCATGAAGTTACCGAGGTACTGATGTGGTCAAGTTAAAAAATTTAATAGTGACATACTTATTCACCTTAAATAATGCCCTATTTAGCAGCCTAGAATACTTGAAAGCCAACATAATCACTACACAAGCCTCCTACCGTTAGATTAATCTTTATGTACTCTATGAGATTGGTATAAATTTACTAAACCGCGCTTGAAGGTCTTAATAGGGCTTGAAGGTCTTAATATAGGACAAGCAAAGTGAGGTAAACCAAAGAGAAATAGAATCTAACTCAGAACCTACGACTTAAGATTTCGGTCAAAAATGGAGGCGGGTTACCAAAATATAGGTGGCTAGTTAACATCAACCTCGTTTTTTTATAAATATCATCCGCCTGGGTGAGGCGGGGATTGGCTAGATTACTTACTATTATTTCGACATCGCTTGATCACGGACGATCACCTTAAGCAGGAAGCTAAGCGTTGTTATTTGAAAGCCGCCTACGGGCGGCTTTCTATTTTTTTGACTCGACGCGATACATAGCTTCACGTACGCTAATCAATCACCAACTCACCCCACTGAACATGTTTTGAAGCACAGTCGACTCGCACAAAAACTTCATAAATGGCTTGGTTTGATTGTCGGGCTTCAGCTTTGTATCTGGACCTTAAGCGGGTTCTACATGGTAGTAGTCGATATCGACATTATTCATGGAGACCACCTAGTCAGGCCCAATAAGTCGGCTTTAATCTCGATGCGCTCAGCAAATTTAACTGACGACTTTACCTTGCTGGCTAAAACCAATCCTGATGCAAGTGCCATTTCCTTAACCTCGCTCTTAGGTCAAACTAGCTACTTGCTTGAATCAAATGGCGAGCGCATTCCTATCGACGCGAGTAGCGGCCAGCGCTCCTCGCCGATTAATGCTCGCACAGCAGAAAGCCTCGCCCAGCAGTATTACACCGGCACCAGCGATATAATCAAGTCAGTCTTGATTGAGACAAATCCACCACCGGAGCTAGGTGGCCGCAGCCTGCCAATCTGGCGAGTTGACTTCGATGATCTTTGGCAGACCACTTTTTATATCTCGCCAGTAACCGGTGAACTGGTCACTCGACGACATGCATTATGGAGGGTGTTTGATTTTGCGTGGATGTTGCACATCATGGATTACGACGAGCGCGAAGATGTGAATAACTGGATATTAAGGATTGTTTCGTCACTGGGATTTCTGCTGGTTGTGAGCGGAGTATGGTATTTGTATTTTCGACTTAATCTGCGACATTGGTTTCGCAGAGCCTCATGATTACCTTGCGCAAATTCCATAAGTGGCTTGGCCTGGCAATCGGCTTACAAGTGCTTATCTGGGTCACCAGCGGCTTGATCATCAGTATTCTCGATCACCAAATTGTCGCGGGAAACACCACCAAGATCGCCCTACCAGCCTCCAAAAGCCTAGGGGATGTTGGCACTCTATTTCCAATCGATCGTTTACAAGGAATTCCCTCAAATCAGTTTGAAGCGATCACTCTGCGCCGTCTCGGTGACCTATTGGTTTACCAGATCGACGTTGAGACAAGTAAACACATTTATAATGCGGCGACCGGCGAGCCAGTCACGATCACCCGAACTTGGGCCGAGCGGAATGCGCTCGCCAGCTATCAGGGAAAAGGCAAAATCGTTTCAAGCAATCGTCTGGCGGAAGGGTCACCAGAAGCGCCTGGCTCGAAGCCTGTCTGGCGCGTTGATTTCGATGACTCACTGGCAACCCGAGTGTATGTATCGGACGTTGATGGACGCGTGCTGGCTCATCGAAATCGATATTGGAAGGTGGTGGACTTTCTTCTGATGCTGCACTTTATGGATTATGTGCAAGAAGGCAGCTTCAATAATATCCAAATCATCGTTGTTGGCTTTGCGGCGCTTTGGCTGTCACTTTTTGGGATGCTACTCGTGGTCAAAGGGTTCACGCGCCGCGACTTTACTTGGCGGGGACTGACTCGTTAGCACGGAAACTCCTTAAAGATACGAATTCAGGCCTCATGGTTATTCGAACTATAGATGACGGCCCGGCATTACTATCCACTGTTGTTTTGCTAATGTTTCTCGTGATTCTGATTATTTTTTGATCTCCAAACGCCCTAACTCCTCATAATTATAGAAATATTCTATTTTTTGGTTCTTCTTTGAATACAAGCTTGCCTTAAAAGCACAGCTTTCTCGAGTTAATACACAGCAGGACGCGTCATCTAAAAACACATTTAAAGCTACCTCCTCACCGCCGTTATCCTTGCAATTCATAATATGCTCCTCTGGTAATGAGGCGTAAATTGCAAATATATGTTCTCCGTTGGGTTGGAAATAGATTGATTTACTAGATTCAACTTCATACATCTGGACTCCTCGACCCTGTCTTATCGATACATTTACAGTGGAGTCGTGCCTATTTGTAAATTCAACTTTAGGGTCTACATCAAAGATATTTACCGCTAAAAACAATAATATCACTAAGCCTAAGGCGGTCAGAACCACACTTTTCGCCATTTTAACTAAAATATTTCTAATGTTCATTTAGCTCCCCGTAACTAGTTCCTAGCAATTAAAGGATCAACACCATGGCTAGCCGAATTAACTGAGCCGTTATTGGGATATACCGGCTAGCAGCACCTAGGACTTGAATTCGCCAGTTTGTGCTGTGTGATTATTTTTACTGCTTCTGAAGCAGTAAAATTGAATTAAGTGACAGCGTCTCGCCGCCACAAGAGGTTAATTCTATATCCTTCAATTCCATTGGACTTGAATCATTATATGTGAAAATAACATTGCTCTCTTTGAGGGATACCCATTCTCTTTGAACGTAAGAACTACGCTTGCAATATTCCTGCGCTATTTCATCATGGTATAAAATTCTAATTAACGTTCCCCTATTATCGAACAGAACTAAAGCAATATTGCTAAAGCCTTTATTATTAAGTCCTAAGAAGTATCTTTTTTGTTTATCCGAGAATATTTTATCTACATAAATGCCCCTATACAGAGCCATCATTACTCCCGAACTGGCAATTTCTATTGAAAAATCAGGGTATTTAGAGCTTCTGGTCGCATCGGTTACAAGCGAAAATTCCAGCTCGTCAAATATAATAACTTCAGATTCAATTGAGTCGCCAAAAGACCATGAATCTGCATAGGCATTTGATGCTAATAGAAAGGCCGCAACCATTTTAGCCAAGATTATCTTCATTAATAAATTTTTAGCACAATATGATCACATTATTTTATTACGGGATTAATCTGACAACACTTTAATTTCTATTTCTTTACTATTCGCTGTAGCACTCGCATACATAAATGTAGCACCATCTTTTGATATCGAGTTGCAATCAAAAACTCGAGCATTTACCTCTAAACCATATGCGGCGCTTTTTCTAACACCGAAAATAGTACTAAGATTATAATCAAGATCAAGTACTCCTGAGGGATAGATAAAATTAACTAATGGAGCCTTTTGAAAAGAATCAATCTCATCACCCTGGAAAATATTAGGCTGAATTTGATAACCTGTTGTGTTGTAGGTTAGAACAAAATCATATGTATAATAAGTAAGAGTACTTCCATCATCAGGTAAATCCTTATATAAAACACAAAGAGTTGAATTAGATTTGTTTTCAATGCGTATGTTAACGCATAAATCTTCTGCCTCGCCAATGTGTAACGGTTCACACTCAATAAATGCTGCTTGAGTTTCTAATTTGTCAAAACTCTCAATCTGATCCAGCTTTAGTAAATTATTTTCTTGTGCCTTGGGGCAAGCAAAACACCAGAAAGATAAATTAAACACGCAGAGCGTCACTAAAATATTATTTTTCATATCTAACACCCAATACCGTTATTTACTACAAAGCATATCTTCCTAATGCAATCTTGGCACTACGATGCTTATTTCGCCTAATTTCTCGACAAGTTGTTGAGGGGCTTCGATCCAATACTCTGGCAACTTCAAGCTGTGATGACCCGGCTCGTAACGCGTTCCAAATATAAACCTTTCTTCTTTGTTCAGGTGCTAATCATGTTTCATCGGCGCAGTTACTAGGGTTGATTTACTGCTTCACAACATCATCGTACCCAACCTGGGTAGCTTTAGGAATTGCACTTATTATATGAATCCGCCATTTTTCTTGCTGCGCGAATGACCATCACGGGGGTCGGGGCAGCTAGCGCAGGAATGTGGTTTGTATAAACTCAATCGTTATAAATAATGCCAATGTCTATGAGGCTGAATAGTAAGGCTATATAACGGCTGCTGGGGTTGTAACAATGTCACGTTACACGCCCTTTAAAATCTATGTTGCTGTTTAATATTTAAGCCGAGACGGACTATTTAATGATTACACTGCCAGAATTGTGGCCCAGGCTGACACAAAAAAACCCGAGATTTAAAGCTCGGGTTTTTTTAAAAAGACAGCTTTTAAATCGAATACTTACTGAGGAGCAACAGGGCTTGGTGCAACAGGGCTTGGCTCAACAACCACCGACTCATAGGGACCAGGCAATAATCCGGTGTTCAGGCCGTTGAATAACTGTGTGTTTGCGGTCGAAGAAACACCAGGCGACGCATCAAATTTATTACTCATTATTTTCCCAACCACGGCGCCAACCAGCGCGCCAAGCAAGCCAGCTTGATTGCTCGCGTTTGGATCATATACGACTCTTGACGATCCATCCCAAAGTAGCGTTTCGGTGTCGGTGTGAACCAACCGAGCACTCACATCAACTATTGTTGTAGACGAGAGAACTTGGTATTTAGTGCCCCAGTCATTAATGGTCACATACAAGACCGCGTCAGGGTCGATGATTTCATTCAGCTTAGACACCGGAACATCATGCATCTCAGCGGGTGACGATAAACCATTCTCAACCATCAGATCATTAACAATCGATACTGGGAATACGTAGTAGCCTGTTTCTGCCAGCGGTTTTGTTACTGTCGACAGGTAGATCGGCACGGCGTTTACGTCAATCGAATTATTAATAGGCGGCAACACTAAAATAGACGTCGGTTTCTTAGCCAACAATTCAGTGTAATCGTAAGGCTCTACAGTGACGCAGGCACTAAGCGTCAATGCGGCGAGGATGACCACAATGGTCCTTGTCAATTTGATCATTGTTGGCCTCTTGCTGTTCGGCTGCGTTCAAGCAACCCGTCCACAAAATGTGTGGATTCTGGAAATAGCTCTTTTTCACGTTGAAACGCTGTCTCTCCAGCTCCGATATCACCTACCTGAAAATACAAATAGCCGAGATGCGCGTAAAAGCCGGGTGCAATCATAAGACCTTTTTCTTGTGCCGTAATAATGTCTGTGTTCAATAGCTCAATCTTATCAGCAACGGCCATTGAATCCGGCTCTTGGTGCTGTTTGAGCAACATTGGTTCGTACTCACCCCAGTGGTAGAGTGGTGTAGGCGGTGTGACGCAAGCACCTAAAAGAAACACTGGTAGCAAAACTAGTAACTTCAACTTCATTCTCAAATTCCCCTGTTTATCTGTCTGAAACGGCGTTTAGTTAACAAACCACTCACCGTTTTCCAATCCTTCTACCAAGCGATTAACCGCTTCTGTAATGGCAAGGTTGAGTACTTTTCCATTAAGCGTGCTGTCGTATCCAGACGTACCACCGGTACCGAGAACTTCGCGATTCTTAAGGTCGTATGTGCCAGCGCCTTGCGCTGAGAACAAAACCTCGGAAGTCCGCACATCAACTACTTGGAGAGCAACCTTGGAATAAGCTGTTTGGGTTTTACTTGAGCCCAGCAATCCGAACAACTGTTGGTCACCAGTTACTTTTCGGCCAAACTCAGTCACATCGCCGGTAATGACATACTTTGCGCCTTTTATGTCCTGATCTGTTTTGGCGTAGCCACTTTCCTCAGCCAGCGCATCCATATTGCCGCGATCCATTACCGAGAAACGGCCAGTTTGTTGTAAGTGCGTACTCAATATCGTTTTAGCCTGAGTTCCGAGACGGTCAGAGCCACTCGAAAACAGACCATTCTGATAAGTCGAACGATTCTGAAACGCACCGACTATCATTGGGTGACGAACGCCAGAGTAATTAGCGGCTGTGGTTTTGGATGCAACCGTCATCGGCTCTATCGTTTGGTGGGATTCAGTTGTTGCACAACCTGAAAGAACCAATAGTGAAAGCAGTAAGGCAACCACTTTAGTGGATTGCTTAAGGCTTGAAATGGGTGAAAAATCGCGTACCGGCATAAGGCCTGTCCTATCAAATTGATCGTTATATGATTTGAGATTCATGTCGCAGAATCGGCTGCTTCTATTTAAGCACAACACGACAAAGCGAAAAATTGCGCACTGAAAAACTAATACTCAACTGAGGTTAGGTCTCCATAAAGGCCGCACAATGTACACGCATAGTCGCCTTGATCGCAAGGGTTTTGGCACCTTTACCTCTAAGCGCGAGAATTCGATGCCAAACTAGTTAGTAGTCTCGATTTATAACCGCACCACTAACATAATCTTCTGTCGGGTTGCTAGTTAGTGACATGGATATAGTTTTTGGGGGAATTCATGAGTATTTATAAGGAATTACAGCTGTCAGTTGTCATTTTTTCTTTACTGCGCAGCCTATTCACGCAACAGTCGATTTATCTTTCAATGCGGGTAATTTGGTATTGCCAAGTTAACTTATAAGATCGAACAAAGTCACCTTTATAATCTTAAACAACAGCGCCTTGCCAAACAGTAAACGCATCTCTCCCGTAAGGTGTTGTCAGACAAACTTTAACACGTCAAAAAAACCCAAAACCTGGAACTTCCTCTACGCAGCACAAAGCCCTCTCCATTCTGAAAATTAATTGCTTCTCTATTGTTTGAAAATGTCTCGCTTTTGCAAGTGTCGCTGGTGGTTAAAGTGGTTGTGAATTTGCGAATGGATTCTGGTGGAAATCTGTAACGTCACCCCACTCTTAAACTTCTGCATCGACCTTTCCTTTCGTCTAAATGGGAGATGCGAGTTTTCGCAGCTGTTATTTAAGTAGACAGCAGTTTCTTGCAAGCTTGAGCATTGAATCGCATTTAATGCGGCGCCGTATGAGCGTAATCTATCCGTCACTATTTGCTTCGGCGCACCATGTTTTCGCATCGTTTTCTTAAAAAACTTCAACGCTTCCACTTTATTTCGGCGCTTTCTTACGTAGTATTCAAGCACTTCGCCTTCATGATCTATTGCTCTCCACAAGTAATGTAGCTCTCCATTAATCTTTACGAAGACCTCGTCCACGTGCCAGCGCCAATTCGATTGAATGCCTCACCGTTTACGACAAAATAACTTACGTAATACATCACCGCCAGCCGGATAATCTCGTGTGATGTCTTGAAATATTTGAACAGATTTTTCTTAGGCATTTTCAGGTTATATCGTTTTACCGTTCGATCTCTACGGCAATATGACAAGACCCTCAAATCACCAAAAAGTATGATACTTGATTGTCATTTTACAAAACGTTGAAGCAAAAGAGAAATACCTATTCCACAGTAACCGACTTAGCCAAATTACGAGGCTTATCAATATCCGTGCCTTTAATCAGCGCGACGTGATACGCCAGCAATTGCAGTGGAATTGTATAAATCACCGGAGCGATATAATTGTTCACTGGGGCAACTTTTAACACCACGGTTTCGTCGTCTGACTCAAGCCCTGAGTTTGCATCGGCAAACACGTACAACTTGCCTCCGCGTGCTCGAACTTCTTCTAGGTTTGACTTTAGTTTTTCGAGTAACTCGTCGTTTGGCGCTACCGCAACGACCGGCATATCTTCATCAATGAGTGCCAACGGGCCGTGCTTTAATTCGCCTGCGGCATAGGCCTCGGCATGAATGTACGAAATCTCTTTTAGCTTTAACGCGCCTTCTACCGCAATCGGATAATGTGCTCCGCGACCTAAAAATAAGGTGTGATTTTTATTGGCAAAGTGCTTTGACATAGCGATGATCTCATCTTCAAGATCTAAGGCATTTTCAATTTGCTGCGGCAGGCTGCGTAGCTCTTGCACAATCTCGGCTTCCAATGCGTCACTGCTTTGCCCGTCACCAATACGTCGACGACGTAAGCATATCGCTAGCATCAATAGGGTCACCAATTGAGTGGTGAATGCCTTAGTAGAGGCTACCCCGATCTCGCGACCAGCGTGGGTAAAAATGGTCAAGTCACTGGCACGCACTAGTGAGCTTTCGGGTACGTTGCAGATGCACAGGGTATTGGTGTAACCGAGTGTTTTAGCCATCTCCAGAGCCGCCATAGTGTCGAGTGTTTCGCCGGACTGTGAGATGGTGACGAAGAGTGTGCCTTCATTTACCACATGCTTGCGGTAGCGATATTCGCTGGCAATCTCAACATCACACTTAATGCCAAATTCTTCGAACCAATAACGTGATACTGAAGCGGCGTTGTAACTTGTGCCGCAGGCAATAATTTTAATCTCTTTGGTCTTATCGAAGATCTCGCGAGCGTTCTCACCGAACGGTAATTCTAAAACGCTGTCTGCGCCGAGACGTCCCTCTAAGGTCTCGGTAATAGCGCGTGTTTGCTCATGAATTTCTTTTTTCATGTAGTGAGCGTAACCACCAAGCGCTGTTTCTTCATCGCTCAAGGTACTGATAAGTATTTCACGCTCGACTGCGGCACCTGTACTATCGAAAACCTCGACCGTGGTGCTGGTGATTTTAGCGATGTCGCCGTCTTCCATCACCATATATCTTTTCGATACAGGGATTAATGCCGACATATCTGAGGCAATAAAATTCTCACCATCACCTAAACCAATCAATAAGGGTGAACCACTTCGTGCGGCGACCAGTAGATCCGGCTCTTGCTTAGAAACCACTCCCAAGCCATAAGCGCCGCGAAGCTCTTTAACTGTGGTCTGCACCGCTTCTAACAAGCCTTGGCCTTGCTGCATATGCCAATCAATTTGATGTACGATAACTTCGGTATCAGTCTCAGAACTAAATGGAAAACCCTTCTTCTTTTGTTGTACACGCAGTTCATTATGGTTTTCGATAATGCCGTTATGCACCACCGCAACCTGCGATGAGCTAGTGTGCGGGTGCGCATTATTCTCCGCCGGGCGACCGTGAGTGGCCCATCGAGTATGGGCGACACCGGTCATACCGGAAACCCCGTCACAGATATTTTCAAGATTAACAACTCGGCCAACACTGCGGCGCAAGTCTAGTTGTTGATTGGCGTCTACCACGGCTAAGCCAGCAGAGTCATAGCCTCGGTACTCGAGTCGTTTTAGTCCATCAATCAGGGTCGGTGTTACATCACGGTTTGCTACCGCGCCTACTATTCCACACATAGTGTTTCCTAAGTCTAAAAAATTGTCTAACTAGCGTGCCTTGGTCGGTCGCGTCCAGCCATCAATTTGCCTTTGTTTGTCACGGCTGATCGCAAGCTTGTTCGCCTCGACCTTTGTGGTAATTGTTGAACCTGCGCCAATAGTCGCACCGTCTTCAATTTCGACGGGAGCGACCAACTGGCTATTAGATCCAACGAATACGTCTTTGCCAATGGTTGTTTTATGTTTGTTAGCACCGTCGTAATTACAGGTAATTACCCCAGCACCGATATTTGTATTACTGCCTACTGTTGCGTCGCCGACATAGCTTAGATGATTAACCTTTGCGCCAACGTCGAGCTGGGCATTTTTGGTTTCGACAAAATTGCCTATTTTCACCTTATCAGCCAATTTCGTACCTGGGCGTAAGCGAGCAAATGGTCCGACGTTTACATCAGCGCCTAACTCTGAGCCCTCGATCACGGTGTTCGAGTGTACCGTAACATTGTCGGCCAAGATGCTATCAATAATTATGCAATTAGGGGCAATAGTTACGTTTCGGCCAATTCGCACCCTGCCTTGCAGCACAACATTAACGTCAATCACGCTATCTGAACCAACTTCAACATCACCACGAAGATCAATTCGTGCTGGGTCCATAATAGTGACACCATTATTCATCAGTTGCTCAGCCTGCTCCGCTTGAAACAACCGCTCGACTTGAGACAATTGCAGCCGACTATTAATGCCGGTGACTTCAGCATTGCTATCAGGGTGCAGGGCCGCGATCGGGTTGCCAGCCGCGTAGGCCAGGCCGACGACGTCAGTTAAATAGAATTCTTGCTGTACATTGTCGTTGCTAACTTGGCTTAGCCAGATTTTTAATTGCTCTGAGTCAGCACATATGATGCCAGAGTTAATCTCATTTATCTTACGTTGCTCTGAATTTGCATCTTTTTGCTCGACAATGCCGCTAACCGCAGCGCTTTCATCACGTGTAATTCGCCCTAAACCGAACGGATCGTCAACCAAGGCGGTCAGCAATGCCAAAGGTGAGCTGCTCATTGCGCTCACCATGGCGCTTAATGTGCTTGATCTAATTAAGGGCACGTCAGCGGTTAGCATTAATACGTTTGCACTTTTACCATCACTGCCGCTATCACCATCACTACCAATAAAAGGCAGTGCTTGGGACACGGCATGGCCAGTACCTAGCTGTTCAGTCTGCTCAACCCAATTTAGCCGATCATTCCAGGCATGTTGCGCGAAGCTATCAATAACGAGATCTTTACCGTGACCGACCACAACATGAATCTGCGCTGGGTTTAGCTCCAATGCGCTGTCGATAACATGACCCAACAAGCTTTTACCTGCAATCTGATGCAGAACTTTCGGCAAATCAGAACGCATACGACTGCCCTTGCCAGCGGCTAAAATGACGACATGCAGTGGTTTATTGCTCATATTAATGACTAATTGATTGAAACAGGGTTTTTAATAACCTTGATTCTATCAAACCCAGTGCCGACTAACGAGACAAAAACGCCGCATCTGGGGTTGAGCACGTTATAATCGTGTAATGACTGATTCACAAAAAATAGCCTACACCGTTGGAGAGCCCGCTGGCATCGGGCCTGAATTGATTTTGCAGTTAGCTCAATCCAATAAGGTGGACGACATAGTGGTGATAGGCGACCAGCGCCTGCTTGAAAAACGAGCCCAACAACTTGGCGTTAATATGCCCAGTGAGCTTGATATTTTGCATACGCCGATTAGCAATATTGAGGTAACTGGCCGCGCCGACACGGCCAATGTCAGCGGCGTAATGAATATGCTCAACCTAGCTATTGATGGCTGTTTAGCAGGCACTTACTCGGCAATGGTCACCGGCCCATTACATAAAGGGGTTATTAACGACGCAGGATTAGTATTCTCCGGGCACACCGAGTATCTGGCTGAGCGTACCGGAGGACACAAACCGGTAATGCTGCTAGCCACCTCAAGCTTAAGAGTTGCATTGGTCACCACGCATTTACCGCTTAAAGATGTAAGCGCAGCAATTAGCAAAGAATTGGTGATTGAGATCTGTGAGATTGTTGACCGAGAGCTACGCTCAAAGTACGGCATCGCCAAGCCTCGCTTATTAGTTTGCGGCCTTAACCCGCACGCTGGAGAAGGCGGTCACCTAGGCATGGAAGAGATTGAAATCATTACTCCGGCGCTAAATAGCTTAAGAGCCAAAGGCATCGACGTAATCGGGCCGCTGCCAGCCGACACCTTATTTACCCCCAAATATTTAGCAACCGGCGATGTCGCAATCGCCATGTATCATGACCAAGGCTTGCCGGTACTAAAGGCACAAGGCTTCGGCAGTGCCGCCAACATTACCCTAGGCTTGCCAATCATTCGAACCTCGGTTGATCATGGCACCGCGTTTGACTTGGCGGGCACGGGCACAGCTGATATCGGCAGCCTGCTGACAGCCCTAAACGTTGCACGTGAAATGGCCAGCGCGAAATCAAATTAACCGCCTGAGCCAAAATAAACTAACAGTTCAAACGAAAATAAATTAACAGCCCCAGCCAAACGAGATTAACAGCATGAGTAAATTCGCCGCACCGCGCAAATCACTGGGCCAAAATTTTCTTCAAGACCCAAACATCATCAACAAAATTGTTGCTAGCCTAGGCATCACGAAAAACGATGCCGTGGTAGAAATCGGCCCCGGTCGTGGGGCATTAACCGATTTAATAATACCGCAAGCGGGGCATACTCACCTGATCGAGTTTGATCGAGACCTTGTGGTTTATTGGCAAGATAGAGCCAACGCTATGAAAAACTTAACCGTGCATGGGGTCGACGTAATGCGCTTTGATTTACATGAAATCATCAGTACTAGTGCGCGCAAAATTAAAGTAATCGGTAATTTACCTTACAATATTTCAAGCCCAGTGCTGTTCCATTTAATGCACTACGCCGAGCACATAGAGCACCAAGTGGTGATGCTGCAAAAAGAAGTGGTCGAGCGAATGGCATCCGGCCCGGGTAGCCGTCAGTATGGCCGTCTGTCGGTGATGTTGCAGCAGCGCTACCATATCGAAAACCTATTTAAGGTGCCGCCAACCGCTTTCTTTCCAGCGCCGAAAGTTGATTCGGCGATTGCCCGCCTCACCCCTTTGACTACGATACCTCACCCTGTAGACAACCAAGCAGACTTTGAAAAAACGGTAAAACAAGCATTCAGCATGCGTCGCAAAACGCTTAGAAACAATCTTAAAGGCTCAATTAGCTCCGAACAAATAGAGTCACTTGATATAAATCCAGGCGCTCGAGCAGAGACACTTGGTGTTGCTGATTTTGCTGCGCTTAGTAATTTGTACACTAAATTGCCTAAAACTGCTTAGTATTTAGGCTTTTCCGAGCAGATTGGACTTGAATTGACCTAACCTTTACCCTATATTCTCTCGCCCTGAGTCATGAATTCGCGCCAAATCACGAATTCGATCCTCTAATATTAGGAATAAATCATGAAAGCAGACATCCATCCAGCGTACGGTGACATCAAAGTAACTTGTGCATGCGGAAATACATTTGAAACAGGTTCGACACTAGGCAAAGACTTACGTGTTGAAATTTGTTCGGAGTGCCATCCATTTTATACTGGCAAACAGAAAGTAATGGACACAGCAGGCCGTGTTGGTCGCTTTAAGAGTCGTTACGGCAAAAAATAAGTTCCTCTTCTTTAGAGTTAACTTTCTCAGCAATGAGACTAAAAGGCGCTTTTTAGCGCCTTTTTTTATGGCTAACGGATTAGCCATAGACACGTATTTCTTAATATATACTTTTCTGTATATACATATTTTCATATATTCAATAGAATACCCGAGAGCGCAAAAATAGTGCAAAAGATAGCGTCATTAACGATGCCATAAATAGTGCAATAGCGATAAAAATGAATCCATTAACCTTATTCAAATGCCTTTCAGACGATACACGGCTTCGATGCATGCTGCTTATCAAAGACCAAGGAGAGCTCTGTGTCTGCGAACTAATGCAGGCCTTGCAGCAGATTCAACCGAAGGTGTCGCGCAACCTAGCTCAGCTAAAAAACGGTGGTTTACTGTCATCAAAAAAACAAGGCCAGTGGGTCTACTATCGGCTAAATGACGACTTGGACCCTTGGGTTAATGACCTATTAAACACGACTATAGAAGGCTGCCCCGATTTTTTAGATGAAAACCTAGGCAACTTAAACGATATGGGTGACCGTCCTGAGCGAGCATCCTTATGTTGCTGATCACCAAGAGCAGATTTAGTATCACCCATAAGTGAACCAATATGACCACAAAAATAGGCATTAATGGTTTTGGCCGTATCGGCCGATTAACCTTTCGTATCGCATCTCAATGGCAAGACTTTGAGTTCACCGCCATCAACGACCCATCGGGTGACCCAGCGACGTTCGCGCACTTGCTCAATTTTGACTCGGTGCACGGACAATGGAGCAGCCAAGCTAGCCACGATGAACGCAGTATTTCGGTTAATGGCAAATCCATAGCGTTCACTCAGAACGCCTCAATTAATGACACCGACTGGTCGAACTGCGACCTGATAATAGACGCTTCAGGAAAATTCAAAAGCAAACAAGCATTGCAGGCTTACTTCGAGCAAGGGGTGAAGCGCGTCGTAGTTACGGCACCGATCAAGCAAGACGGCGTGGTTAATATTGTCATGGGCGTCAACCATGAGCGCTATGACCCGCTGCAACATCGAATTGTAACCGCCGCCTCGTGTACCACTAACTGCCTTGCACCGGCGGTCAAAGTGATCAACGAGAAACTGGGTATTCGCCATGGCTCAATGACCACAATTCACAACCTGACCAATACCCAAACAATCCTCGATGCGCCACACAAAGACCTCAGGCGCGCGCGGGCATGCGGTATGAGCCTTATCCCCACCACCACCGGTTCGGCAACGGCTATTACCGAGATCTTCCCTGAACTAAAGGGCAAGCTGAATGGCCATGCGGTGCGCGTTCCCTTAGCCAACGCGTCACTTACCGATTGCGTGTTCGAACTTGAGCAAGCCACCACGGCTGAACAGGTTAATGATCTATTCAGACAAGCCTCAGAGACTTACCTTAGCGGCATACTTGGCTATGAAGAGCGCCCGTTGGTATCGATTGATTTTAAGACTGACCCACGATCATGCATTGTCGACGCGCCCTCGACCATGGTGGTAAATGACACCCAACTAAAGCTCTATCTTTGGTACGACAATGTATGGGGCTATTCCACCCGAACCGCCGAGATAGCTAAGATGCTGGTCGAGCAAGGCCTCGCTTGAAGACTATGAAAAGAAGATCATGAGAACGACACCTTCGCTAGCGACTTTATGCCTAGGTTAACGACATTCTGCCCAAGTTAACGACGTTATGCCTAAGTTAACAACGTTGCCCAAACAGGCGAGCATGCTACGCCAATACCGGCTAATCACCGCTAATTATTGGGCCTTCACGCTCACCGATGGCGCCTTGCGGATGCTGGTAGTCTTATACTTTCACCAGCTTGGCTATACACCGCTAGAAATAGCCTTGCTGTTTGTATTTTATGAAGCCTTTGGCGTAGTTACTAACCTAGTCGGCGGCTGGTTAGGCGCTCGCATCGGCTTAAATAAGACCATGAACATCGGCCTGTTTTTGCAAATCGTGGCGCTGTCTCTGTTGCTAGTGCCGGCTAGCTCGTTATCGGTTGCTTGGGTTATGGCGGCCCAAGCACTTTCAGGTATTGCCAAAGACTTGAATAAAATGAGCGCTAAAAGTGCCATCAAACACCTTGTCCCTGCCGGTGAAGATACGCGCCTATTTAAATGGGTGGCGGTTTTAACCGGCTCTAAAAATACCTTAAAGGGTGTTGGCTTCTTTCTCGGCGGCGTATTGTTGTCGGCGCTGCAATTTCGTGGCGCGATTCTAACCATGGCCATTGCTTTGTCGCTGGTCTGGATAGTCAGCCTAATCACCTTAAAGCGAGATTTTGGTCGCAGTAGCGACAAGCCAAAATTCACATCCATTTTCTCCACCAGCAGGCCAATTAACTACCTATCAGCCGCGCGAATGTTTCTTTTTGGCTCTCGTGACGTTTGGTTTGTTATTGCCTTACCTGTGTTTCTAGCAAACCAACTTCAATGGTCGCAATCCTATATTGGCGGCTTTTTGGCAACCTGGGTGATTCTTTACGGCTTGGTACAGTCGGCGACCCCTAGGATCATAGCAACTAAGCGAGCAACACCACTGGGAGGGCACGCCGCTTTCATTTGGGCGGCATTGCTGGCAATCATTCCAATAGCGATTGCCACAGGTATTCAATTTGAATCACCGCCGACACTGACTATTGTCGGTGGCTTACTATTATTCGGCGCAGTCTTCGCGGTTAACTCGGCATTGCATAGCTATTTAATCATTCGCTACGCAGCGTCTGACAAAGTCTCGCTTGATGTTGGTTTTTACTACATGGCTAACGCCATGGGCCGATTGATTGGCACCGTGCTCTCTGGACTACTATTTCAGCTTTATAACTTACAAGTTTGCTTAGCGGTATCCGCGTTATTTATAGCCACCGCGGCACTTTTGTCACTTGGTATTGATCAAAAACCAGACGTGCAAAAGCCCTCTTGAAACCGCTTATTGCGACCCTATAATTAAACTGTAGAGTTATAAAACGTTGCACTATTAACAGAATTTAAATTTATTAGCACTCTTCACATGCGAGTGCTAATATTGACTTATTAAATAATCTGCTAATGTTTAGCAACTATCGAATATCGCTCGTCGAGTGCCTATATTAGGGCTCATAAGGGCAAATGGAGAAATATTATGGCTAACCCAGTATCGTTACCACAAGACACTAATTTGGCGGGCTTTTTAAAAGTCGCTAACAATGCACCGGTGTTAAGCGCAGAGCATGAAGCTCGCCTTGCCCGCAAATTTCGCGATGACGAAGACGTAGACGCTGCTCGCGAACTAGTCTTATCACAACTGCGCAACGTTATTCACGTCGCTAAGGGCTTTACTGGCTATGGCTTGCCAGTTTCTGATCTAATCCAAGAAGGCAATATTGGCCTGATGAAAGCGGTTAAAAACTTCGACCCCGAGCGTGGCATTCGTCTGGTTTCGTATGCAGTTCATTGGATTAAAGCCGAGATTTACGAATACGTTTTGAAGAATTGGAAAATGGTCAAAGTTGCGACTACCAAAGCTCAACGTAAACTATTCTTTAATTTACGCAAAAGCCGCAAATCATTAAACGCCATGAGCGAGCAAGAAACTCAAGATCTTGCCAGTAATCTAGACGTGCCGATTAAGACTGTACGTGAGATGGAAGTACGCATGACCAGCTCTGATGTTGCTTTCGATGGCGCTGACAGCGACGATGATGATTTTGTTACTAGCCCTTCAGGCTATTTGCCTGACATGCGCTACAACCCAGAAGAATTGGTCATGAAGGCCGAGACAAGCGACAACAACCGTGACGCCTTACACAGCGCGATTGCCGATCTAGACGATCGTAGCAAAGAGATCCTAAAGCGGCGCTGGTTGTCTGAAAACAAAGCAACACTGCATGAGCTAGCCGCAGAATACAATGTTTCAGCAGAGCGCATTCGTCAAATAGAAAAGCGTGCGATGCAAAAAATGAAAGGCCAGCTAGCTGCGTAAGGTCTAACGTATTCAAGAGTTAGCAAATGCGACTAAGCCAGAAAATTCTGGTAATAAAAGTAAGGCTCTTTCTTGGGAAAGGGCCTTTTTATTGCTTAGTAAAAATTGCCTCGTGATTAATCGCTCTATAGCTGCAAGTTACTTAGCCTCCTCTTTTTAACACAATGGAAATTCTGTGTACTTGGTATTAACGAAACAATTTTCTGAGAAATTTTAAATAAACTCATTTAATCCGAGTAAATAAAAAACCACCGTTCGAGGTGGTTTTTTATTTCAAGGGTTTAAATGCTTATCCTTAAAACCGCTGTGGAAAAGGGGGCTTTCTTCACGCTAAATTGCGGGTTTCAGAGTGTTTGATATACTGTACTTAAAACAGATGCTTAATGGCAAAACACTTAATACCTTAAACTTAATGTATTATTAAAACCCTGAGCTACTAAAAGCTTCGTGACTCAGATAAAACTGTCGCCGATGACCGAGCGTGAACCAGTTTCAGTAAAGCCTCTCATCAATTTTAGACTGTACAATTTGCTCAGATGTGAGAATATTTCTAAGCTGCATAAATGCTTCACGTATTAACGAGCCAGGAAATCCAGACCCAATATTTACTTTTCCTATCGAATCGCTGTACATACTTAAACTGAAGCCGAAATTATAATCTTCAACTGCTACTTGGCTTGCCACAGCCATCGGAATACTGTCTATTGCATTTATCTGATCAGCAGACAAATCGCCTTCAAAACGACCTAAAAAAGATTTCAGGAGTATGGAGATGGATTCAGTTCTGAATGCTACTATTTTATCTTTTTCATACTCCATTAGATTCTTCTGCTGATCTTCATCTAGTAAATTCCTTATTTCATCTTCAGATGCAATCGCATTTTTTCTAAACTTTTCTCCAAATTGCAATAATTCAGCATCAATTGCTTCTAGGCGAACCTTGTTTTCATCGGAAATTTTTCCTTCTTTTATTTCAAATGAGCTTATTACGCTTGCCTCTCTCATCAAGCTATTATGGTCGTCCGATAATTTTTTGGCATTTGCCGCGTGTCTTCGCGCAATACTCTCCAAAACGCCTCGTTCATCTGGGTTCGAAATATCAAGAATATCAACCAATTGAGCAACATTTTCTTTTACAAAATCTTCACCCTTGTCTGAGGCGAAGAACGATTCGTAATTGAAATCATTGTTAAAAGCAACTCTCGGCGGTACTGTTTCTGTATCGCTCAAAGCGCCATCATCATGATGGTTTTTATTTGCATTTACAGATGTCCTTTTCGGTTCCGCTACTTCTACTTCTATAATATTTTCCGCTACAAGGGTTTTATTTTCTTTTGAGGAAAAATTGGAAAATGTGGCGACAGAAAGTATGACAACTAATGCCATAACCATTCCTAAATAAAGATAATTTTTATTCATATCATGCCTCTTAACTGATGTTTCGAACGAGTCGTTTTATACTTCTATGGACGCTCCGCTGCTAATTAGGTTGTTGGCCATCTCTACATTTTTTGTTGCAGGTATTGTTTCTGCTTATCGCTGCGCTTGTACATATCTGTGATTTTTGGGTACAGAAGCTTCTAGCCGCAGCCCCCCCAGATTGGCGTACAATTTCACAGAGAAGATCCGTTGTGCCACTTGCGAACACACAAATATTCGAATCGACACCAAGCCTAACGATACTATCAACCGTAAAAATACAATCAAACTGTTCATTCGCACACTGCGAAAGTTCATCTCTATATTCAACACAACATTCAATACAAGTAGATCCAGAGTGCTGTGCGTATGCGCCGCCCCATATTGATGGTAATAACGTTAATATAAATAATAAACTAGCAGCAAATACATTTTTTGATTTTTGTACACTCATCCCTTTTCATCTTTTCAGGTAAAAATGTTGCATTATACTGGCCTATTGTCAAGTTATTTTATATCATCTGAGGATCTGTTTTGTTAGAAATAGGAATAATTCGTACTGGGTATCTTTCTTCATACTGTTATCATTTTTTTTTCACTAATCCGAAAAATTCTTCAAATCGTTTGGCCGAAGTTCGAGTATAGATAACAGTGTGCTGAATATTCTTGTGGCCTAAAAAATCTTGTATCAATCGAGTGTCGTGACCCAAGCTGGCCAAGGCATAACCGCAGCCATGCCGAAGCATGTGCGGGTTTACATTGAATTCTAGCTCAGCCTTTTTTGATAAAATTTTGAGCATATAATTAATGCTCGGCCTGTCAAACTGATCGCCCCGCTCATTGACGAAAAGTGTTCTTAATGACGACTCTCGATGTTTAAAATCCCACTTTAGAGTTCGGATACTCTTAGGCCATGCCAAAACACGGTTTGAATAATGGATTGGTTACATAAAGGATGGCGAGTCTTAGAGCTGGCTTTTACGAGTAGCTCTAATTCTTCAACCGTAATGAAATTACAATTTTTAGCGCGGTCGAGTGCTGGGTTGATAGCACTTTCTACATTACGATCAGCTTTATTTATATAGGCTAATTATATCAAACATTCTACAAAAGAGTCATTTTGTAGAATGTTTGGCAAGTTTACGAATAGCTCTTTAATAGAGTCGCGCTAGAAAACGTATTGAGCGACTATTTACAGCTCTCATCCTTATTTTTTTACATTCATTCTGCATGTCAAAAATCTTCACGGCGATTCTTGCAGCGTTATCATCTGAGAACGATTCAATTGCCATGTCTTTTACAACACCTATTAAAGTTGTAGTAATAGGTACGGGTGTGCCTTGAGAGGACCCCATAGAATCGAACTCAGCTTTACCAGCAGTATTGAAAGAGCGTTCCTGCTCACGCTGAGTTTTAATAACTGCACTGGTCGATTGGCTAGTCCCAATCTCAGGTGACGAATATTCAACTTTGCCAACGGTATTGAAATTACGTTCTCGCTCGGATTGGTCTTGAGCCGCTCCAAACGCTACCGCCATCGAAATCACGCTACTAAATATTTCATTTTTCATAACATCCTCCTTTTAGTCCCTATCGGTAAATTGTTAGCTGAATCGCTGAATAAAAAAAGCCCCTATCGTTGTCGAGGCATGAGTGTCGGCTCTTATGCTCCGTCGCCAACCAGCTCTGAAGGTAAAATTCGAATATCAATTGGCGCATCGATAAAGAGTTTTGCTTGGTCTAAAAGTTTTGTCAGGCTCTCGTTTGACAACTCGCTGTGCCTTATATTTGCCAACTGAGGTGCTTTTTATTTGCTAAGCTAGGTCTATTAAACAAGAACTATTAATACAGATTTCAGCGCACCTTGGACACACAAGAAAACGACTACGCTAACGTAAACTTAAGTGCATTCGTTCGCTTTTACACAGCGTTTTTTAAACTTACCTAGTCAGCCTTATCGGCATAGCGATGCTACGTTGAAATCTCCAAAGAGAATTATCAAATATGAGTAATTATGATTTAGTTGTTATCGGCGGCGGCTCAGGCGGTGTTCGGGCGGCACGAATTGCGGCTGGGCATGGCGCGAAAGTCGCTATTTGTGAAGAGTTTCGCTACGGCGGTACCTGCGTGATTCGTGGCTGTGTTCCTAAAAAGATGATGGTTTATGCGGCGCATTTCAGCGAAGATTTTGAGGACAGTCGTCATTATGGATGGAATACCACGGTAGACAGTTTTGACTGGCCTAGATTGATAAAAAACAAAGATACTGAAATTGATCGGCTTAACGGAATTTATGAGAAGTTGCTTAGTAATGCTGGTGTAGAAATACTCTATGGCACCGCCAGTTTGATCGACGCTAATACGGTTAAGCTTGGCGATAAGCAGCTTAGCGCCGATAAAATCTTAATCGCTACCGGAGGCTCTCCGTTCATGCCAGAGGTTGCAGGCATAGAACATGCAATTAGCTCCAACGAAGTATTCCATTTAGAGCAACAGCCGAAATCAGCAATCATCGTTGGTGGAGGCTACATTGCCGTCGAGTTTGCCGGCATTTTTAATGGCATTGGCTCTGATGTCACCCTGCTGTATCGCGGCCCACAAATTTTACGCGGATTCGATAACGATATTCGCAATCATCTATCAGCTGAAATTGTCAAAAAAGGCATAGATCTTAGACTTGAAACCGATATCGAAAGTATCAGCCTAGATAGCGAAGGCCGAAAAGTTGTCACTCTTACCGATGGATCAACTAAAACAGTCGACTGCGTGCTTTATGCAACGGGCCGAAACCCTAACGTTGAATCATTAAATCTTGAAAATGCAGGTGTCGAACTTGGCAACAAAGGTGAGGTAAAGGTCGACAAATACTCACGCACAAATGTAGCAAGCATATTTGCCGTTGGCGACGTAACTGACCGCATCGCGCTAACACCGGTAGCGACTATGGAGGGCCACGCCTTCGCTGATACATTCTTTGGCGATAACGAACGCTTTGCCGATCACACTAATGTGCCATCAGCGGTGTTCTCACAACCGCCCGTTAGCTCTATTGGACTATCGGCTGAACAAGCGCGCGAACAATTCGATAAGGTAGATACTTACACCTCTGAATTTCGTATTTTGAAACACACGATTACAGATAATACCGAACGAACACTGATGAAGCTTATTGTTAATGCCGATACAGACATTGTTATTGGCGCACACATGGTCGGCCCAGATGCTGCAGAGATCATGCAAGGCATTGCCATTGCGATCAAAGCCGGTGCCACAAAAGCCGATTTTGACGCGACTGTTGGTATCCATCCGAGCACGGCCGAGGAGTTCTGTACTATGAGAACGAAGGACGCGAGAACTAAGGACGCCAACTAATGGTTCAACCGAAGATATAGAAAACACGATATGGCACGCTATAGAGAAGGTGATATCCCAAAAGAACAGCTCGCGGTGCACGCCAGTGACGATATGCTGCTGCTTACCGCGGTCTTAGGTTTTCTGATTGGCATTGTTTTAACCTATATGGGTCGCAAGGGAAAGCAAATGTGGATGTGGGTTTGGGGTATAGGCTTAATTATATGTAGCGCCTATTTGGGCTTATCAATGAGCGTTGGTCTAAGACTTTTCGGGCACTTTTAAGCCCCTTTGATCACCTTTAAGTCGAAGCACTCTATCAACGACAATGACTGAGATACCGCCACTTATACAACGGCCCATACAACTGCTTAGACAAGAGGTCAGGCAATGCACGCTTTGCAGCGAAGTGCTGACAAATGGCGTACGACCCGTGATTCAGGTTGGGTCGTCGGCTAAAATTCTGATTGCGGGCCAAGCCCCAGGCTCCAAGGTGCACGCTTCGGGAATTCCGTTTGACGACGCAAGCGGTGATAGGTTGCGCAGTTGGATGGGTGTTGATAAGCAGACTTTCTATGACCCTGAACAAATCGCCATATTGCCAATGGGTTTCTGCTATCCAGGCAAGGGCAAGTCAGGCGATCTTCCGCCACTAACAATCTGCGCAAAAACATGGCGGACCAAGCTTTTAGCAACAATGCCGGAAATACAGCTGACATTATTAATCGGCCGCTATGCACTTGATTGGCACCTACCCGATAACAACAAAAACCTTACCGAAACGGTAAAGGCTTGGGCCGACTATTCTGACAAGCTGCTAGCACTTCCGCACCCCAGCCCGCGCAATAATATCTGGCTAAAGAAAAATGATTGGTTTGAAGAAGACGTTTTGCCGATATTGAAAACCAGGGTGCGGTCGGCACTGCTTTAATGAGCTATCTATCTCAGAGTTTTGGCTACGATAGTGAAATTCTTCGCAGCGCTCAGAATGGGTCCTTCAAAGCTACTTACATTTAAGAGACTGAACAGAATCATAAAGAACATCTGTTAGGGTTTGACGGTGGTCGTACTGCTCTAAGGTCGACCAAGGAATAGGCTCACCGATGGCGACGTCTACCTTGGAGCCAAACTTATTAATCGCCTCGTGCATCAACAACCCTGTGCGCATTGACTGTGCAATCTGCGCTGCCAGATAATATTTTCGACTATTACGACCATGAAAGTAAATTGGCACTACGGTCGCTTTAGATTGCTTCACCAGCTTGGCGGCAAAGGTAGTCCACGGTGCGTCCTCAACGGAACCAAAACCAAATTTTTTCGCAGTTGACACCATGCCTGACGGGAACAATAGCAATGGTATGTCGTTAGTTAGTGCCTCTAAAGCTAGCTGCTTGGTGCGAATATTAGTTTTCATCGCTAGCTTAGTTTCATTGAAATCTACCGGCAAAAAATAGGGCGCTAGATCAATGTCTTGGCACAATATAGAGTGCAGCAAGATACGTAAGTCACCGCGAATTTGAGCCGCGATATCACATAGCACGATGCCATCAATGATCCCAAACGGGTGATTTGCTAAAAAGATTATCGGCCCATCAATATCAATATCGATAGGCCGAATGCCGCGATGATTTACCCGAATTTTACCCGCCGAAATCGCATCACCAAAAAAACTTTCTATCGCGAAAGGGCGATCTTTTAGGCGTCTATAAACCGACTCAAGCTTATCTCTACCTGTGGCAAGTTCAAGGCCATTAATAACAAGCTTACGTAAGCGTCCATCGTCTGGCTGCACATACGATAAGCGCGGACGTTCAACCAAATAATCAGAAAATTGTGGGTCAAGCTCTGGCATAGTCATAATAAATTCACCTGGTCAGTCGAAACTTAGTCAGTTATGCCGTGCGCCAAAAACATAAATGCATACTCTTCAGCGTAATCTTTTAAACGACCGTAACGGCCACTATTTGAGAAATGCCCAGCGCCCATATTGATCCGCATAAGCAACAGATTATCGTCGGTTTTAAGTTCACGCATACGCGCCGTCCATTTTGCCGGCTCCCAATAGGTAACTCGGGGGTCATTAAGACCACCACTTACGAACATTGGCGGGTAAACCCGCTTAGCGATATTATCATACGGTGAATAGCCCGCGATTAAATCATAATCTTCGGCGCTTTCGATCGGATTACCCCATTCCATCCACTCAGGTGGCGTTAATGGCAATGTGGCATCGAGCATGGTATTTAGCACATCGACGAAAGGCACGCCCAAATTAACTGAGCGCCATAACTCAGGGGCTTGAATCACTGCCGCGCCCATCAATTCGCCACCGGCACTTCGACCGGAAATTGAGATATTGCCAGCGGCAACGTATTTTTCGTCAACTAGGTAACGAGCTACATCGACAAAGTCATTAAACGCATTGCTGCGCTTTTTAAGTTTGCCGTCTAAATACCAGTTGTAGCCCATCATAGCGCCGCCTCGCACATGGGCGATAGCGTAAACAAAGCCCCGATCGAGTGCGCTCAATCGACCACTGGAAAAGCCAGGTTCAATCGTTGCCGCATAGGCCCCGTATCCATACAGCCACATTGGTTGGCTAGCATCTTGCTTCAAGCCTTTTTTGTAAACTAACGATACTGGCACTTGAACACCGTCACGCGCGGTGGCCATCACTCGCTTAGTTTCATATTGAGATTTATCGTACCCCGATGGTATTTTTTGAACCTTTCGAACGGTTAACTGTTTTTTCGCTAGATCGTAGTCATAGACCGTGTCAGGTGTGATCATTGACCCGTATGAGAGGCGCACAAAGTCTTGGCTAAATTCCACATTGACACCAAGGTCTGCGGTAAACAATGCCTCAGGAAACACGACTTCATGGCTCTCACCTGTGTAGCTGCGAATATGGATTTTTTCTAACCCAATATCTCGAGACCTGATCAGCATAAAATCCTTGAAAGTTTGCATGCCAAGCAAATAGGAATCATCAGAGCCTTCTATCAATGTCTTCCAGTTTTTCTTAGCGGGGCTTTCATCGCTAACCGTTACTAAGCGAAAGTTTTTATGTGTGTCGTTTGCCATGATGTAAAACTCACCATGCGCGTGATCAATTCGCTGCGTGAAGCCTTCATCGCGGCTCACTAGCTGAATCAACTCTCCTTTAAAGTCAGCGCTTAGTGCATAACTCTCTTGAACTTCGCCTTGAGACGAAACGATCACCATAAAGTCTTCGCTGCTGGTCTTATCAAAACCTATAAAGAAGCCATCGTCGTCTTCATGATAAACAGTTCTATCACTGCTCTGTTCGGCCCCCATTGTGTGCACTTTAAGGTTTTTAGAATGCCAGCGATCTTGCTCTAGCAACGCGTACATCAGTTCCTTACCGTCAGAACTGAATGCTATCTCGCCTTGCACATCATTAAGCACATCGGCGAGATAGTCACCGCTCTGCAGGTCTTTTATCTTAACTTGGTAGCGTTCATCGCCAGCGGTATCAAACGAATACGCTAGGTAGCGATTATCTGGGCTTATATCCCAATCGCCAATAACAAAATAGTCAGCACCGTCTGCAAGGGCTGTTTCATCTAAGAAAATGCCTTCTTCGCCGCTTGCTAGGTTTTTACGGCTGCGTGTTCGATACTCCTCACCAGGGCGAAAAAACCAACTATATTCATACCCATTGGAAATGTACGGCACCGAGGTTTCCTCTTCATCAGTGCGCGCTTTAAATTCGTCGAAGATAGTATCGGCAAAGGCTTTATTAGGTTTCAGAAACTCTTGATAGTAAGCATTCTCTTGCTCCAAGTATTTGATGATTTCTGGGTCATTAACCACTGGATAGCCTTGATCTTTGAGCCAGTGATAATCGTCGGTTAAGGTACGTTGGTGGTGCTTTTCGCTGAACGGTACTTTAGTTGCTACAGGTTCAGCAATATCAAGTTGTTTTAGGCGCACAAATACAGGTTCAGACATAAGCATTTCAGAATTAATGGGAGCTTCAGGGATTTTGGTTGTTTGAGGATTGTTGGTTGTTTGAGAGTCGGTTTGGGAACAAGCGGCTAATACCAGTGGTAAAATTAGCAACAGAATAGATAAGCGCATATCACGGGCCCGTTTATAAGCAATGGCAAAAGAATAGGTTTTCGCAGCGGGAAAGTAAATCACTGGGGTAAAAAAAAACCGGAGCCACTCTCGTGGCCCCGGCTCTGATTTGAACATATCTTTACTATCTGCTAATTACAAACAGCCCCAGTTACTTCTACTGAAGATGTAGAGCCGCCATGCGTACCCTGAAAGCCAAAAACAACTGTATCTCCAGGCTCGATTAACGCGTTCCAATCTATGTTACTCGCAGTGTATGGCCCAACACCCGTGATCGTACTATTCCAGCCATTGCTAACGGCACTACCATCGGTATAGTTCCAAGAGACCTGCCAGCCATTAATCGCAGCAGTACCTCGGTTCATGATGCGAATTTCGGCGACAAAACCAGAATTCCATGAATTTGAAATAACGTATTCACAGCTTGACTCGCCACCTCCGGTAGTTGGATCGTTCACGGTAATGGTCTTGGTCTCAGTACTACTTAACTCACCATCACTAACTGTTAATGCAACCTGATAATTCCCCGCTGATGCATAGCTATGAGACGGGCTAACAACACTGGCAATTGTATTATCACCAAACGACCAACTATAGCTCAACGGGTCTGGGCCGTTATCTGGGTCGCTTGATGCGCTTCCATCAAATGCAACAGCAAGGTTAGTCGGGGTGTAACTAAATGTCGCCGTTGGAGCTTGATTAGTTCCTCCGCCTATAGAATTAACGGCAATACTAACTATTGCGGCACTGGACGGCGCACCATCGTTATCGGTCACCGTAAACGTGAAACTGTCACTACCAGAAAAGCCAGTATTAGGCGTATACAGCCTATTGGACCCTGAGCCAGTTAGCGTTCCGCTATTAGGACTTGCGGTAATATTGTAGTTCGCAACACTGCCATCACTATCACTGCCTGACAAGGTCACAGCCACTGATGAATCTTGATCAACACTTATGCTTTGTGGGTTCGCAGTCGGTGCGTTATTCGGGTTTCCGTTACCACCACCATCAAAACTCACATCCATACAGCCGTGAAATCGCTCGAAGGTAAAAAAGTTTCTGCCCCATTCTCCGTAAACCACGTGTCGACCGGTACGCTCTGGTAATACACATGACGTTTTAAAGGTTGCAGCAGCTCTATTTGGAACTACAGCCGGATTTGCGTTGGGGTTTTTATCGTCGTAGGTTTGCTTACAAAACGGAGCGGCTTCAAAGTCATCCCACGTAAGCGGTGTACCTATTTGAAAGTTAAAATTTGGCTTAGTGATGTAATAAACGAACTCCTCGGTATCGTCAAAATGAGGCCCCCATTGTATGTCCCAGGTAATATCTAACGCACCTGAGCTAACGTCCGTAGTGGGCCAATCAAGTGCTAAGTCCCATGGCGTGGTATTGCCATTGTTATAATTATCCCACGTTTCGCTATTAAAACCACAGACGTTAGTTGGCAGCGGCGTTACACCCTGACGGCCAACATCGTGGGTTAGCACGCTCATAAATTGGTAGCCGCCTTGATTATCAACCGCAAATGCGTCAATACAGGCCGGAATTGTAGCATTGTGAGGCTTCTGATCTTCTGGCAAACCACAGACAGCGTTTCGAGCCGGCGGGTTCAACATCAAGCCATGCCCGTATGAGGCTCCGCTAAACAAAGTGGTTAAAAGAGCGGTCGAAATGACCAGCAGTTTACTTCTTATTATATTTTTCATCGCATTCTCCTGAGAGGTGTAGAGTGGTCCGACGCGCTCTGTTGAGCGTGACGGCTGCCCAGAACTATAGACACAGTCAAATGCGAACTTCACGATCTCTTGTCACTGAAAGACCAATATCAGATCCGATCACTACTCGCACAGTTAATGATCAAGGTCGCGCAACATACACACTTGGATAATATCTATCTACCCAAGAGAATTATAAGGCAATCGTTTACCAAATTACATACTTAATAGACATATATCCATTTAATTTAAACTAAGGTTTTTGGCAGCTTGTGCAATAGAATGTATTTCGCTGACTGATCACTTTCGATTTAATCGCTGAACCACATTGGTAGCAGGGCTCTCCGGCACGACCGTAAACGTGCAACTGCTGAGCAAAGTATCCGGGCTTGCCGTCGGCCTGAGTAAAATCATTAAGGGTAGTGCCACCGGCGCGAATCGCTTTAGATAAAACCGCGATAATTTCGTTAAAGAGCGCTTGATAACGCGTTCGAGAAATCCTTTTTGCCGCAATAGTGGGGCGAATACCGGCATTAAAAAGAGACTCGCTAGCATAAATATTACCAACACCGACAACCACTTTATTATCCATGATAAAGCTCTTGATCGCCTGAGATTTGCCACGTGATAGCTTAAATAAACGTTCGGCATTAAACGCATCGCTCAGCGGTTCAGGGCCAAGGTTTACTAAAAGCTTATGCTGGTGAATTGGTTCGCTTATCAATAAGCAGCAACCAAATCGTCGAGGGTCGTTTAGCCGCACCACTTTGTGCCCGCCAAACTCAAGATCAAGATGATCATGTTTAGTCGCCGCCTCGGTTACGTCAAGCACTTTTAAACTGCCAGACATGCCTAGGTGCAGTAGAATGCAGCCCTTATCGGTATGCATCAAAATGTATTTAGCGCGACGCTCGAGTCGATTAATCCTTTGTCCGACTAAGGCCTTTAACTCTAGAGTTGGTATTGGCCAACGCATAGACGAGTTGCGAACCACCACATCGGTTAGAATTTGACCATCGACATAAGGCTCTATGCCTCTCAGCGTGGTTTCTACTTCAGGAAGCTCTGGCATCGATCGCTGAGTCTGACCAAGTTGCTAAGTCCGAAAAGGCCGAAAAGTCGTTAAGGCATGCTTCTCTGAGGCTAAGAGTGTGTGTAAGGCGCATTGGTTTGCGGTTAAGTTCTCTCAATCGGCACAAGTTCGCTTTCAGCCACCTCGCCGTCACTGCTTAGACGGCTACCATTGACACTAGCAAGGTTGCTCATGCCACTACGGTAGAGCTGCAAAGCCTTGCCGCTATCATTGCTAGCTTCATAAGCTTGACCTAATAGTGAATAGGCTTTTGGCAGTTGCCCTAACTCAATCGCTCGTTGTAGATATTCTTTAGCCTTGTCCAACTCACTCTGTTGCAAAGAAAATTGACCAGCCGCTAGATTTAACTCAGCGCTTTCAGGCCTTGCCATCAACCAACCTTCAACGACACGTAGCAGCTTGGCTGGTTTGCCTGTGTCTAAGGTGCCGTAAAGACGAACTAATGCGTCGCTCCACTGATTTTTTAAAGTGGCTCGAATTAATTTCTCTGCGGCGGCATCATCACCATTGTCAGTTAAGTCAGCCGCGTAAAGTAAAATATTATCGACACGTTTACGCTGATTGCGCGGCAATAAATTCCACGCAGCTCCAACATCATCGGCATCGCTTAAGGTCGACGAATAGGCTTGGTTGGCGATATCATCTAACACGTCCTCTGGTAAAGCTGACTGCTTACGTGCAGCACCGAGTAGCTCATTTGCCTTAACCCATTGACCCGTATGTTGATAAATTTGCAACAACATGGCGGTGTATTGAGCATTCTTGTGTCCGATATCTTGAATGTCTAGTAAGGTGGCTTCAGCTTGCTCGTATTGACCTGCAGACTGATGCAGCCGCGCTTTAATCAAACCAATTGCCAGACGCTCTTTAGGTGCCGCTTTGAACGCAGCGTTCAAGTAATCATCACGTTGAGCCAAACGACCTTGCTCTTGGGCGGCTTGCGCTGCGGCCAAATAGTTCACATAAGGAATACTGCTGGAATCTGATTTAGTTGTTAGGCTTTTTTCAGCACTTCGCCAGTCGCCTTTGATCAGCGATAAGTACCCCGCACCAAGCGCTTGAGTAGCACGTTTTTTGTTGCTGCGAAGACG
>Ga0075467_10000022_pt1 | contig 91312 bp, 83 predicted proteins | sample DEB08_DNA_9_FD_75067 | JGI IMG/M metagenome (GOLD analysis project Ga0075467, IMG submission 75067) | Aqueous microbial communities from the Delaware River and Bay under freshwater to marine salinity gradient to study organic matter... | ecosystem: Environmental > Aquatic > Marine > Coastal ... | reverse complement strand
CGCTTTGCGTCATTCGAACATTTCTGCACCCCGCTCAACATGCGCAGGAATGCGATAAACGCGATCATGCGGCAGGTCGCCGGATTAGCTGAACTGCGGCGCAGCCTCAAACCGCAAATCGTCGCACTGAAGGGAAAAGGGCCAAGCGATGCGTCCAAAAGCCTGAACGTACAGATGCTGGAGGCCAGGCGCAAAAATCACGAACTGCGGCAATCCCTCACAGATGTCACAGAAGACAATTTCTACGATGAAACTTGGGGGGTCTGATAATGTAACCGGCTTGGTGCTGCCGGTTCCACAGACAGACAACACCGCGTGCTGCCGTCTATATTCTTAAAATTGGTCGGGGCGGAGAGATTCGAACTCCCGACCCTCTGTTCCCAAAACAGATGCGCTACCAGGCTGCGCTACGCCCCGAACCGAGGCTGTCTTTAGCCCCCCTAAACTGATTTGAAAAGCCCTAACTGTCGCTATTTTCAACACAAGGTGAAATTGCTTCGGGACCAAAGCTCGGATGCTGCAAGACATCGCCAACGCCAATGCCCAGACGCCGGGCAAGACCGCCGTTGATCTCAAGCACCATCTGCACGCCATCCCCACCCGCAATCGGCGTCAAATCACCGGGCACTGCATTGTCATGGATAGCCAGCACTTCACCAGTGGGGCTGACAAACAGTATATCCAATGGAATCAGCGTGTTCTTCATCCAAAAACTGACGCTCTGCGGGCGCTCGTAGACAAACAGCATCCCCGTCAGCATCGGCATTTGCGCGACAAACATAAGACCGCTGGCCCGCTCTTGCGGGTCGTCGGCCACATCGACGGTGAAATGCGCCCGCCCCCAAGGGCCGGACACCGTCACCTTGTCCACAGCACAAACCGCCCAAAGCGGCTGCCCCAGAACGGCCAGAACGATTGAAAGCGCGCCAGCTTTTAACGTGCGGCTATTTCCCATCCAACAACCTCAATCGCCATGCTGCCCCGTTCGCCGTCAACCAGACGCAGGCCCACTGCTTCACCTGATTGCAAATCAGACAGACCAGAGCGACGCAGCACCTCAACATGAATGAACACATCATCGTTGTTGCCAAAAATATTCGCAAAACCGAATCCCTTTGCCTTGTCGAACCACTTCACGCGCGCGGGCAGAATAGGACGCCGGGCGATATCGTCAGCGGTAAATTCGACCATGTCGCGCAACGGAACCGACGCATCACTTTGCGGTGGCGTGATTGACAGCACCTGTGTGGCCTGCAGGCCACGCTCGGTATCCTGCACCAGAATTTCAATGGCGGAGCCATCAACGACTGATCCCTGTCCGAAATTACGCAATACGTTCGCATGCAGCAATATATCCGGCCCACCAAGGTCGGCGATTACGAAACCAAAACCCTTTGCAGGGTCGAACCATTTCACCCGGCCATTAATTTGCCGTTGGCCATCGGTGTCTTGCGTATCCATCACGTCTTCCCCTCGGCCACATTCAAGCTCCCGCAATGTGTCCGTCCTTTTCTTTCCAAAACCGATCTCGACCAGAAACTAACCTGAACTTCAAGGCCCGATATTTCACGAAGCGTGAAATTCAGGGGCTCAGGCGGGTAATTTCCCATGCTTGATCACTCGTTTCACGTGACCACCGAAACCGGTCATGCAGTCGAAACGCGCCGTCGGACCAAAACTCGATCTCTAACGGCACGATACGGAAACCACCCCAAAAAGGTGGCCGTTCCGGATCCACACCTTGCTGCACTGTTACCTTGGCAACTTCTGCTACTAACGCACTCCGTGACGACAACGGCTGTGATTGCCGCGACGCCCAGGCACCCAACCTGCTTTTGAGCGATCTGGACTTGTAGTACGCGTCCGCGATCAGTCCATCTTCTTTACTGACCAAACCGCGCACCCGGATCTGCCGGGCTTGCGTTTTCCAGTGCACAACAAACGCAGCCTTACCTGACTGCGTGATCTCAACGGCCTTTCGGCTTTCATAATTGGTGTAGAAGACAAATGCGTCAGGCTCAATATCCTTGAGAAGCACCATGCGCACATTCGGCAAACCTGTTGCATCGACGGTCGATAACGCAATGGCATTGGGATCGCTGATTTCCGTCTGCGAAGCTACGTCAAGCCATTGCTGCGCAATGACAAATGGATCATCGCCTACAAAAATCCCATCCCGATCAGACATACCCGACCCTCAATTGCACCCCTAATGACAGGCTTAGGATTAATCGTGCAAGCTGGCAACCTTTTTACTGAATGGCGTCAACAGCTTGCCGCCGTCTGGGCAATCGCCTAAACGATAGGTCAACTCGATCAATTCCGATAAGGGAAACAGCAATGACGTCACAGCTGATGCAGGGCCAGCGCGGCCTGATAATGGGCCTGGCCAATGATAAATCAATCGCGTGGGGTATCGCAAAAGCCTGTGCCGAAGCTGGGGCAGAACTCGCCTTTTCGTATCAGGGCGAGGCGTTGAAAAAACGCGTCGGTCCACTGGCAGCATCCGTTGGTTCCGATATTGTTCTGCCCTGCGATGTTGGCGATGAGGCGTCGATAGACGCGCTGTTTGCCGCACTTGAGGACCGCTGGGGCAAGTTGGACTTCATTGTCCATGCCATTGGTTTTTCTGACAAAAATGAATTACGTGGCCGTTATGTTGATACCAGCCGCAGCAACTTCCTGATGTCGATGGACATCTCTGTCTACTCGTTCACGGCTGTCGTGAAGCGGGCGGAAAAGCTGATGACAGATGGCGGGTCTTGCCTGACGCTTACGTATTACGGCGCCGAGAAGGTGATGCCACATTACAACGTCATGGGCGTCGCCAAGGCCGCCCTTGAGGCCTCCGTGCGCTACATGGCCGAAGATCTCGGCAAACATAACATCCGCGTCAACGCAATCAGCGCGGGGACAATCAAGACATTGGCAGCCTCCGGCATCGGCGATTTTCGGCTCATCATGAAGTGGAACGAATATAACGCGCCGCTGCGCCGGACCGTCACCCAGGAAGAGGTCGGCAAATCAGCACTTTACCTGCTTTCCGACTTGGGCAGCGCCGTCACCGGCGAAGTGCTGCATGTCGATGCCGGCTACCACGTTGTCGGCATGAAAGCCGTCGATGCACCCGACGTTACCAAAGAATAGGATCCGCGCCATGACTGACCGCCTGCCCCATGAAAAGGGGTTTCACATAAGCTGGGACCAGATCCATCGTGACAGCCGGGCACTGGCTTGGCGGTTGGATGGCAAAGGGCCTGACAACGGTGCATGGAAGGCCGTGGTCGCGATTACCCGCGGCGGGATGGCCCCCGCAATGATCGTCGCGCGCGAGCTTGATATCAGGACGGTCGATACGATCAGTATCAAAAGCTACGATCACCAGGACCAGTCAGACGCGGCTGTTCTCAAGGCCCCGGACGCTACGCTTATGGGCAACGGCACCGGGATTTTGATCATCGACGATCTGGTCGACAGCGGCAAGACCCTCGAACTGGTACGGCTCAAGTATCCAAACGCCCATTTTGCTACGGTGTACGCCAAACCCAAAGGGCGCCCCCAAGTGGACACATTCATCACCGAGGTCAGCCAGGATACGTGGATTTTCTTCCCATGGGACATGGCACTGCAGTACGTTGAGCCATACCGCGGCAAAGATTGAACATGCGGGACGCGCCGCGGGGGATATTGTGGCTCGGAAGAAGCGGTTTTTCGACAAGCCATTCTTCCGAGTAAAAATATCCCCGCCGGAGGCAAAAGATTAAGTCTTGCGGCGCAGCCGCTCCGTTTGGAAAGATCATGACCCGACCGCGTACAGCCACCACCTTTGCTCCTCCGGTTATGCAGGCACGGCGCTGGCTTGATGGCGTAACCCATCCCACTGATCGCCCCTTGCTGAACGTCAGTCAGGCGGCACCCGTTGACCCACCGCCCCACGTCATGCGCGAAGCTATGGCGCAGATGATTCTAACCGATCCCGCGGCCCACCTGTATGGCCCGGTGCTTGGCCTGCCTGCATTGCGGGAACAAGTCGCCGACAGGTGGTCTGCAGCCTATAGCGGTGCAGTAGCACCCGCGCAGGTCGCGATCACATCCGGCTGCAATCAAGCCTTTGCCGCAGCAATCGCCACGCTCTGCGCAGAAGGCGACGAAGTAATCGTGCCTGTGCCCTATTACTTCAATCACCGTATGTGGCTGGACATGTCAGGCGTCAAAACGGTGCCTTTGACAACGGGTACCGGTATGGTGCCCGAGGCAGATGCCGCTGCGGCATTGATCGGCGATCGCACCCGCGCCATTGTGCTTGTCAGCCCAAACAACCCCTGCGGAGTTGAATACCCGGCCGAGACCCTGCGTGCCTTTTTGACCCTTGCGCGCCGACACAAGATCGCCCTGATCGTCGATGAAACCTATCGCGATTTCGACAGCCGCGTCGGCATGCCGCATGATCTGTTCAGCGACCCCGACTGGGACGACACACTGATCCAACTCTATTCATTTTCCAAGGCGTATCGGCTGACCGGCCACCGGGTTGGCGCAATCACCGCAAGCGCAGCCCGCCTGTCCGAGGTCGAAAAGTTTCTCGATGCCGTTACTATCTGCCCAAATCAGTTGGGACAGCGCGCCGCCCTATGGGGGATGCAAAATCTGGGCGAATGGCTTGCCGACGAACGCCGGGAAATTCTTGATCGACGCGCAGCCATCACCGATCATTTCCCAATGCTTGCCTATCACGGCTGGGCCTTGCTGGGTAGCGGTGCTTATTTTGCCTATGTCCAACATCCATTTCCGATGTCATCCGCCGATCTCGCACCGCTTCTGGTGCGCGATGCAAGTGTCCTGCTCCTACCGGGAACGATGTTCATGCCTGTCGATGTCCCGGGCGGCGAAACGCAGTTGCGCATCGCATTTGCCAATATCGACCGTTCAGGGATCGCCGCACTGTTCAACAGGCTGTCAAACCTCGCGCTCTGACCCTTGCACCCACGGGCCTGCGCCCGTATTCAGACGCGACCCACTTTAGCGGTCAAACGAACAACGGGCGGTATCCACGCATGGCGGAAAAAAAGAAAAACCGATATGGGGTTTGGTTCATCCTGATCCTGCTTTTGGTCGGGCTTGCAGGTTTTGGGGCCAAGGGCCTTTCGGGCAATATCCGCAGCATCGGCACAGTCGGCGCAAAGGACATCAGCGTGACGTCGTATCAACGCACCCTGAACGAGCAGATTCGCGCCCTTCAGGCACAATTCGGCACGACGCTGTCATTTCAGCAGGCGCAGGCGTTTGGCATTGATCAAGCCGCCCTGAGCCAGATTATCCTCACCCGCACCCTTGATAATGAGGCGAGCGACCTTGGAATTTCCGTTGGTGATGCGCTGGTGCTTGAGCGGGTTATCGCCATTCCACAATTCCGCGGCAGCGATGGTGCCTTTAACCGCGAAAGCTATCGCTTTGCACTACAGCAAAACGGGCAGTCAGAAGCGGAATTCGAAGCCGACATCCGCGAAGACCTGACCCGCAGCCTGCTGCAAGGCGCCGTCGTCAGCGGCGTGCCAACGGCGGATGCTTATGCGGACACGCTGGTTCAATATATCGGCGAGCGTCGCAGCATCACGTGGACAACCATTGATGCAACAGCGTTGCCCGCGCCCGTGCCCGGCCCAACCGAGGCGGATCAGCAGACCTATTACGGCGACAATCCTGCGCTGTTCACCCTGCCCGAAACCCGCGACATCACTTATGCTTGGCTGTCGCCTGATATGATCCAAGGTCAGATGACCGTCACAGATGAGGCCGTCAGACAGCTTTATGAAGACCGCAGTGCGGAATTCATCCAGCCTGAACGTCGCCTCGTCGAACGTCTGGTTTATTTCGATCAGGCCAAAGCTGAAAATGCGCGTGCCCGTCTTGACGCAGGGTCCGTCACATTCGAAGGACTGGTCGCGGAACGCGGTCTGAACCTGTCCGATATCGACTTGGGTGATGTCGATCAGGCCCAACTGCGCGGCGCTGGCGAGGCGGTTTTCGCCGCCGATCCCGGTGCCATTGTCGGGCCCTTCAATTCCTCTCTCGGGCCTGCGCTGTTTCGTGTGAATGCTGTTCTGGCTGCTCAGGAAACCACATTTGAAGAAGCCGCGCCCGACCTGCGCAATGAACTGGCCGCCGATGCGGCACGCGAGGTTATCAACGGCGACACGGACACCATCATCGACCTGCTCGCCGGTGGCGCGACGCTCGAAGATCTGGCAGAGCGTACCAATATGCAGCTTGGTACCATCAACTGGGCGGCCGATGACGCCGCGGGCATTGCCGCCTACGAGGCATTCCGCACAGAGGCCGCCCTGATTGAACAAGGCGCATTCCCAGAGGTGTTCGACCTCGATGATGGCGGTATCTTCGCGCTGCGGCTTGATGGAATCACCCCGCCCAAGCTTCAGCCGATCGTAGATGTGCGTGACGCGGTCATCGCAGGCTGGCAGGCCAAAGCCCGGCAGGAAGCCGTCGTTGCGCGCGCCGAAGAAATTGTCGCCTCCATCCAGCCGCTCACTGATTTTGCAACACTCGGCCTTGAGCCATTGACCGAGGCGGAATTGACACGGCGCAGCTTTGTCGAAGGCACGCCACCGGACTTTAACGATGCCCTGTTCGAAATGGCCATTGGCGAGGTGCGGGTAATTGATGCGCTGGATCGTGCGATCATCGTGCGGCTTGATGATATCGCGCCCCCCGATCCGCAGGATGCGACAACGATTGCCCAACGCGAATCACTGGCAGCGAATGCGGCCGCCGGTATCGCGCAGGACATCTTTGATGCCTATGCAACACAGCTTCGGCAGCAGACCGACATCAATATCAATCAGGCCACCGTGAACGCGGTCAACGCCCAGTTCCAATAGGTTCGACATGGCCCTTACGCCCCACTACGACAGCTTTGCACATGGCTACGACGCCGGTGAAAACCAGATTGTCTATACCCGCATCGCGGCCGATCTGGACACGCCGGTGTCGCTCATGCTCAAGCTGTCAGGCGCGGGGAAAAACGCCTTCATGCTCGAAAGCGTGACTGGCGGTGAAATCCGGGGGCGATATTCGATTATTGGGATGAACCCGGATCTGATCTGGGAATGTCGTGGCACCACATCGCGGGTCAATCGCAATGCGCGGTTTGCCGATGACAGCTTTACCGACATCGACGCCGACCCGCTTGCGGCGCTGCGCGCGCTGTTAGCCGAATCGCGGATAAATTTGCCTGCGGATATGCCCGCTGCGGCTGCGGGTCTGTTCGGTTACCTTGGCTATGATATGATTCGACTGGTTGAACGGCTACCCAACGTGAACCCCGATCCGCTGGGCCTGCCTGATGCAATGATGCTGCGGCCATCAGTCGTCGCCGTTCTGGATGGTGTCAAAGGTGATGTTATTCTGGTGGCGCCTGCCTATGTCAATTCCGGTCTGACTGCGCGTGCCGCCTACGCCCAAGCCGCCGAACGTGTCATGGACGCGCAGCGCGCCCTTGAACGCGCAACCCCCAGCAACAGCCGTGCGCTGGCTGATCCTGCGCCGGTTGCCCCACCGGTGTCCAACTTCACGCATGACGCCTACTTGCAGGCCGTTGAAAAGGCCAAGGACTACATCCGTGCGGGCGATATATTTCAGGTCGTGCCGTCGCAACGCTGGACTCAGGATTTTCGCGAACCGCCCTTTGCACTGTATCGCTCACTGCGGCGGACCAACCCATCGCCATTTATGTTTTTCTTTAACTTCGGTGGGTTTCAGGTCATCGGCGCCAGCCCCGAAATCTTGGTCCGCGTCTTTGGATCACAGGTTACAATCCGCCCCATCGCAGGCACGCGCCCGCGCGGCGCGACCCCCGAAGAAGACAATGCAAACGAAGCAGACCTGATGGCCGATCACAAAGAACTGGCCGAACATCTGATGCTGCTTGATCTGGGGCGCAACGACACCGGCAAGGTCTGCAAAATCGGCACCGTGCGGCCAACCGAAAAATTTATCGTGGAACGCTATTCCCACGTCATGCATATCGTGTCCAATGTGGTTGGTGAACTGGCCGATGACCAAGACGCCCTAAGTGCTTTTTTTGCGGGAATGCCCGCCGGCACCGTGTCAGGTGCGCCAAAGGTCCGTGCAATGGAAATCATTGACGAGCTTGAGCCGGAAAAGCGCGGCGTCTATGGCGGCGGCTGTGGCTATTTCAGCGCGAATGGCGACATGGACATGTGTATCGCCCTGCGCACCGCGGTGCTGAAGGACCAAAAGCTATACATTCAGGCAGGCGGTGGCGTTGTCTACGACAGCGATCCCGAAGCCGAATATCAGGAAACCGTCCACAAATCGAATGCCATTCGCAAAGCCGCAGCAGATGCCGGGATGTTTCAGGGCGACCGCAACTAAAGCCGCCACTCTATCGGATTACGGCGCAGCAAATGCCCGAACGTAAGGTGGGTTTCAACCCACCCTACGGCCCACGTTACCGTGCGCCCAGAACGGCCGATGCGGGGGCGACGGCGATCTCGTTTGCAGCCGCCTCAGACGCCCAATCAGCCAGAACGGCCAGTGTCTGCGGCGTGATGCGCGCCAAAAGGAACACACCGCTGTCTTGCCGCGCCCGCAGAACCGCCTGATCCAGTGCCCGGCGCATCCCACCGATATCTTCATCGGTCAGATCACGTTGCACCAACCCGGCAGGCACCGCCGCCTGCTCTGCCGCGCGCAGGGCATTGCCCAAACCTCGCTGCTGCACAATCAACCCCAGACCATCGGCCGCAAGCACCTGCATTGCCTGCGCTGTAACGGCACGGTCCGCGTGCAGACTGTCGCCACTGTCAGAAAAGAAAACCGCCGCTTCCGGGATCGTCTTGAACGCCGCCTCAAAGATCACTTCGACATCGCGCGGCGTCGCACCCGGTGGCAACGGCGTCTGCATACCCACCTCGATACCCGCATCGCGGTAGGCCCGCATCAGCGCGTCGGCGCCATCCTCAAGCGCGTCCAGAATGACGGTTGGCGAAAATGGCAGCGACGACACCGCCGCAACCGGGTCCGGCACGCCGCCCGCGTCAATCAATACAATACTGACCATTGGCCAGCCTTGCGGGTTTTCGAACGCCGCCGCAAATTTCCAAAGGGCCGGTGCATCGTCAGGCATGGCGGGTGCCAATGTCACCTCAGCTTCGGTTCCGGCGCTGTCCGAGCCATCGACGCCGAGCCTGTTTACACGCACACCTGTTGTCGCCTCTGGCAATGACACATCTTGGGGGTCAGCCATCGTAGTTGTTGGGGCTGTGTCCACATCCTCCGACGCGGGGGCCGCTTGATCATCATCGGCGCTTTGGCCAACGGGCATCTCTTGCGGCGCGCTCGGCTCTTGTTGGACCAGATCCGCCTCGGCAATCGGCACGTCTGCGGCGCTTGCCGGGGCAGGCTGACCTGGCGCAGGCGTCACTGGCAGAGCTGGCACTTCAGGTGCTGACGGCACCGCCTGCGTCGTCACAATCACCTCCTGCTCGACCGCAGGCACCTGAGGCGCAGCCGACAAAGCAGTCGGCAACACCGGCTCTTCGCGCATGGTGGCCACGTCGGACTCCATCACTGTGTCCGGCGCACGCAGCCCTGTTTCAATCTCGACGGTTTGTGGGGCCACGGCGGGTTCCGTATCCGGCACAGGCTCAGCGGTCACGGCCGTCGGTGGCGTGACCTGCGGTGCCGTAGCCGCGAAATCACGCAAGTTTTCTGGTGGCTCGCCGGTCAAACCCTGTGGCGCGGGTTCAGTCTGTGCCGTTTGCGACACGACCAGTTGCGGGATATCTGGCACCACGTCGCCGATAGGCTGCTCGCCTACCAGCGACGCAATACTCAATCCGGCCCCGCCCAGTACCAGCCCCCAAACCACACCAGAAACTGATCCACGCATCCTGTCACTTAACCTTATCATTGCTCGCCGTTTCGCCCTTCGACCTTGACGCTACCCCGCATCCCGGCCCATGTATGGCGCAGCTTATACCGTCAGCCATGGGGAAGACGGTAGCCCCTAATTCCACCTGCGCGGGATTTACCATGCTGCTTTTGATCGATAACTACGACAGCTTCACTTATAATTTGGTCCATTATCTGGGCGAACTGGGTGCCGATGTCGTCGTCCGGCGCAATGACGCGCTGAACGTCCAGGACGCGATGGCCATGCGCCCCGAGGCAATCATGCTGTCCCCGGGCCCCTGTGACCCCGCACAGGCGGGGATTTGCCTGCCCCTTGTGCATGCCGCTGCGGAAACGGGAATGCCGTTGATGGGTGTCTGCCTGGGCCATCAGGCCATCGGCGAGGCATTTGGTGGCAAGGTCGTGCGCTGCCATGAAATCGTACACGGCAAAATGGGGGCGATGCAGCATGCCGGTCAGGGCCTGTTCGCTGGCCTGCCCAGCCCCTTTGACGCCACACGCTATCATTCGCTGATCGTGGAACGCGACAGCCTGCCCGCCTGCCTTGAGATCACAGCAGAACTGGAGGATGGCACCATTATGGGACTGCAACATAAGACCCTGCCGATCCACGGCGTGCAATTCCACCCCGAAAGTATCGCCTCGGAACATGGCCATAAGCTTTTGAATAACTTCCTGAAAATGGCAAAGGTCACGGCATGAGCGAAGCCCTCAAACCGCTCATCCATGCCGCTGCCGAAGGTCCGCTATCCCCCGCGCAGGCCGCGCAGGCCTTCGAGATATTATTCGAAGGCGGTGCAACACCATCCCAAGTCGGCGGCTTTTTGATGGCCCTGCGGACCCGTGGTGAAACCGTCGCTGAATATGCAGCGGCCGCCGATGTGATGCGCGCGAAATGCCTGCCCGTAAAGGCACCACCCGGCGCCATGGACATTGTCGGCACTGGCGGCGACGGGAAACACACGCTGAATATTTCGACGGCAACCGCGTTTGTCGTCGCGGGTGCAGGGGTTCCCGCGGCCAAGCATGGCAACCGCAATATATCCTCGAAATCCGGCACCGCCGACGTCCAAGGCCAACTGGGCATTAACGTCATGGTCGGACCAGAGGTGGTCGAGCGTGCGCTGGTCGAGGCCGGGATCGGTTTCATGATGGCCCCGATGCATCACCCCGCCATCAAACACGTCATGCCGACGCGGGCCGAACTTGGAACAAGAACGATCTTCAACATATTGGGGCCGCTTACAAATCCGGCTGGCGTGAAACGGCAATTGACGGGCGCATTCAGCCGCGACCTGATCCGCCCGATGGCCGATACACTGCTTGCACTCGGGTCGGACGCCGCGTGGCTTGTGCACGGCTCTGACGGCACGGATGAACTTGCCATTTCAGGCGCATCCTGGGTTGCGTCCCTCGCTGATGGCGCTGTGACCGAATTCGAAGTGCACCCAGACGATGCAGGCCTGCCCGTCCACGACTTTGCAGCCATCATCGGCGGCACGCCCGCACAAAACGCAACCGCGTTTCGCGCGTTGCTTGACGGCCGCAAAGGCGCCTATCGCGATGCGGTATTGCTGAATGCCGCCGCAGCACTGCTTGTCGCAGGCAAGGCAAGCACGCTACCGGAAGGTGTTGAAATGGCCAAGGACAGTATCGACAGCGGCAAGGCCAAACGCGCCGTCGAAACCCTTGCCCGCATCACGTCCGAAGGCTGATGTTCGCCCGTGGCCAACTTGGCGCTTGGGCTGATTTGCCGTTCTTTACCGATGATTTACCGGGTATTGCGGCCAAATTGGACAGGGACATTCTGCCACCGGCCACCTTGACCTTCGCCGCGCTGGAACATTGCCAACCCCAAGACACACGTGTCGTGATCCTTGGGCAGGATCCCTACCATACCGCTGGCAAAGCAGATGGGCTGGCGTTTTCCATTCCCGATCACTTTAGCGGTCGCCTTGATAGCCTTGGTAATATTTTCAAAGAGTTACAGACCGATCTGGGGCAGACCCGCAGCCGGACATCGCTGGCCGACTGGGCGGATCAGGGGGTTTTGCTGCTCAATACCGCACTGACCGTGCCACCCGGCAAACCCAAGGCGCACGCCGGGCTGGGTTGGTCGAACCTTGTCACCCAAGTGCTGAACCGGCTCAACGACCGCCCCCGCGCCTATCTTCTTTGGGGTGGCCCGGCACAGAGCTATGCCCCATATATCGCAGGCGATAATTTGATCATACGGTCCGCGCATCCCTCGCCTCTGTCAGCCCATCGCGGTTTTTTCGGCTCGCGCCCATTTTCAACTGTGAACCAGTGGCTTATTGATCGGGGCGAACAGCCAATTAACTGGGCGGACCCATGACCGACATCCTGCAAAAGATCAAAACCTACAAGCTGGAAGAGGTGGCCGCCCGCAAGGCCGCCGTCCCTCTGGCCGAACTCGAAGCGCGCGCCAATGAGGCACCCCCGACACGCGGTTTTGGTGCCCGTCTGGCAGAGGCCGCGCGCGAGGGCTACGGCCTCATCGCCGAAATCAAAAAGGCCAGCCCCTCAAAGGGTCTAATCCGCGCCGACTTTGATCCCCCCGCACTCGCGCAAGCCTATGCCGAGGGCGGCGCAACCTGTCTGTCAGTGCTGACGGACGGCCCTTCGTTCCAAGGCGATGACAGCTACTTGACCGCAGCGCGCGGTGCCTGCGATCTGCCCGCCCTGCGCAAAGATTTCATGTATGATACCTATCAGGTGGCCGAAGCACGCGCGTTGCACGCGGATTGCATCCTGATTATCATGGCCAGCGTCAGCGACGCGCAGGCCCAGGAGCTGGAGGAAGCGGCAACGCTGTGGGACATGGATGTCCTGATCGAAGTACACGACGCCGCCGAACTGGAACGCGCAACCCTGCTCAAATCTCCGCTCATCGGCATCAACAATCGCAATCTCAAAACATTCGAAACAACGCTCGATACCACGCGGAAACTGTCCAAACTGGTTCCTGCCGACCGGATGATCGTGTGCGAAAGCGGACTGAACACGCCCGAGGAATTGGCCGATATGGCCCGTTACGGCGCGCGCTGCTTCTTGATCGGCGAAAGCCTGATGCGGCAAGATGACGTGGCCGCCGCCACCAGGCATCTACTGGCCAGCCCGGCAAAAGGAGCGATATGATGTCAGACCTCACCCACTTTGACGCGGATGGTCAGGCGCATATGGTCGATGTATCCGACAAACCTGTCACCGCCCGTATCGCCGTGGCCGAAGGATATATCCGCATGACTGCCCAAACCCTCGCACTGATCACCCAAGGGCGCGCGACAAAAGGCGACGTGCTGGGTATCGCACGCATCGCCGGGATCATGGGCGCCAAGAAAACCGCCGAGCTGATCCCGCTCTGCCATCCGCTGCCGATCACCAAAGTCGCGTTGGACCTGACACCCGACCCCGCCCTGCCCGGTATCCGCATCACCGCCACCGTCAAGACCGGCGGGCAAACCGGCGTCGAGATGGAGGCCCTGACGGCCGTCACCACAGCCGCGCTGACCGTCTATGACATGGTCAAAGCAGTGCAAAAAGACATGGAAATCGGCGGCATCCGCCTGACCCTGAAAGACGGCGGAAAATCAGGCCGGTTCGAAAACCCATGACGCTGCGGCGCCGCGCCTTCGACCGGAAACATTTCAGCAGCGGCCCTGCCGGAGGTGTTATCGCAAAAGCGTCTGGCGGGACCAGTCTCTGGTTGCGCGCCCACACCATCAAGGCGCGCGACCAATGATCACCGTCAATGACGCGCTCGCGCATCTTTTCGCCCTCGTCGATCCGCTGCCGACTGAAACCGTGCCGCTGACCCAAGCCAACGGGCGCGTGCTTGCCCGGAACGTCACCGCCCGCCGCGATCAACCGCCATTTGCGGCATCCGCGATGGATGGCTATGCCGTCGCGGATGCCGACGTGGCCCCCGGCGCCACATTCACGGTCATCGGCGAAGCCGCCGCCGGCCATGCCTTTGCCGGGACCGTTGCCAAAGGGCAAGCTGCGCGTATTTTCACCGGTGCCCCGCTTCCAGCCGGCACCGACCGCGTCGTCATTCAAGAGGACGTGACCCGAATCGGCAGCACGATCACCCTTTGCGACACGCCTGAAACCAAATGGCACGTCCGCCCTGCGGGCGCCGATTTCAGGACCGGTGATAGCATCGCCGCGCCGCGCCTTTTGACGCCATCAGACATTGCCTTGCTGGCCTCCATGAATATCCCATGGGTGCCGGTCACGCAGCGTCCCGTGATCGCGATCATCGCAACCGGCGACGAACTGGTGCAACCGGGCGAAGACCCCAGCCCGGATCAGATCATCGCCTCGAACAGCTACGGGCTGGCAGCGCTGGTCGAATCCTGTGGCGCGCGCGCTCGGCTGTTACCCATCGCACGCGATAATGTGCCCGCGTTGGAACTTGCCTTTGCGTTGGCCCGCGACGCCGATCTGATTGTCACCATCGGCGGGGCGTCGGTCGGCGATCATGATCTTGTCGGCGCGGTGGCACAGGCGCAGGGGATGCAGCGGGCATTCTATAAAATCGCCATGCGGCCGGGCAAGCCACTGATGGCGGGCCGCATGGGTGATGCGATCATGATCGGCCTTCCCGGCAACCCGGTGTCCGCGATGGTCTGCGGGCATATCTTTCTTGTGCCGGTGATCCGCGCCATGCTGGGCTTGGGCAAAATGCCAGCGCCGCGTGAAATCGCCCCGCTGACCGCCGACATCGGCCCCAACGGTTCGCGCGAACACTACACCCGTGGACAGGTCGGCGCTACGGGTGTGACGATTTTTGATCGACAGGACAGTGCCCTGCTGACTGTGCTGGCCGATGCCAATTGCCTCGCGGTGCGTCCTGTCGATGACACCGCTCGCGCCAAAGGCGATCTGATCGAAATTATTCGCCTCTGACCTCATCGTTGACACAAAACGGGAACATGCGTAGAACATATGCAAAACCTGTGACGGGAGATGACGCATGTTAACCAAGAAACAACTCGACCTGTTAGAGTTCATCCACAAACGGGTGCAGCGCGACGGCGTCCCGCCCAGCTTTGATGAGATGAAAGAGGCGCTTGATCTGCGCTCCAAGTCCGGCATTCACCGGCTGATCACAGCGCTCGAGGAACGCGGCTTTATACGGCGCCTCGCACATCGGGCGCGTGCGCTGGAAATCGTCAAGCTGCCGGATGCGATGCTGGCCAAATCCGGATTTAGCCCGCGCGTGATTGACGGCGACAAACCCGACAGCACCCCCGCGCGTGCGATGCAGATCAACACTGGCGCAATAGATCTGCCGATGATGGGCCGCATCGCCGCAGGTGTCCCGATCGAGGCGATCAGCCAAATGTCCCACCATGTGTCTGTGCCGCAGTCGATGGTTGGCAAGGGCGATCACTACGCTCTCGAAGTGAAAGGCGATTCGATGATCGACGCCGGGATCAACGATGGCGATGTGGTGGTGATCCGCGAAACCAGCGTGGCCAATAACGGCGATATTGTCGTGGCGCTTATCGAAGGGCACGAGGCAACACTGAAGCGGTTCCGCCGCAATGGCAGCGCGATCGCGCTTGAGGCGGCGAACCCCGCCTACGAAACCCGGGTGTTTCCCGACGATCAGGTCAAGGTGCAGGGCCGGTTGGTTGGATTGATCCGAACCTATTGACTGGCGTCGTTGTGCCGCCGAAGGGTCGCGGCGGCGGCCCTTTTTTCATGGTCCCGGATTAAACGCGGGGGCACGTCAACCGGCCCTTGGGCCCGGTTCCATCGCCTTTGGCCTGCGTTCGCGTGGGCCGTGTTGATGATCAGATCACCGGTCTCGGACAGGTCCAACGCCACGGCTCCCGTCTTGCGCAGCCGCGCGATATCAAAAACCACACAGGACCGCGCCACCGTATCCACCTGATTGCTGATCAACACATCGGCCCCCCCGCACCCATCCAATGCCGCCAATGCGGTCTTGCCCGACACCTGCATGATCTGCCAGTCCCCCAACCCCGCCCGTACCACACGACCATCGCGCGCAAATCCGTCCCGCGCCGCGGCCAACTCTTGGGCGACCGGGGCCCCATCATTCTCAAGCCAAATCCCCGCAACAAAGCCGCTGCCCGTCGGTTTGGACAGCGCACGCCCGTGTCCTCCCACAACCCCGATCAACGCGCCATCGTCCGCGATCAAGACAGCGGGCCGCGTCGATTGCTGCCAAAGAAAGCCTGCGATGACGACCGCCGTGATGCCCAGAAACCGCATCCGCCCCTGCCACAGCACCAGCCACAAAAGCCCAAGCGTCAATACCGGCAGCACCGCGCCGGACGGCGCAATCACATGCCCAACGGCCCCATCCTGCCCCGCGACCTGTCCGGCCACAAACAATATCCAGCGCAACCCAAGGTCCATGAACCAAAGTCCGACGTTCCACAGGCCCAAGGGCGCCAAACACGCCGCCAAAACCGCCGCAGGCATCACCAGAACCCCCATCAGCGGAACACTCAGCAGATTGGCGATCAGCCCATAGTGGGCAATCTGATTGAAATGCGCTGCGGCAAACGGGGCCGTCGCAAGCCCGGCCACAAACGATGACAACACAACAGACATAATCGCCCGGGACCATTTCGGCAGGCGCGTCACATTCATGCGCCGCAAGGCACCAAAGACCACGACCAGTGCCGTCGTAGCCGCGAATGACATCTGAAACCCCGGCCCGGTCAACGCCTCGGGTTGCCACACCAGCACGATGATGGCAGCCATCGCAACGGCCCGCAGGGTCAGGGCCCGACGGTCCAGCAGCACCGCCACAAACATCACCGCAACCATGATAAACGCCCGCTCCGTCGCGACATTGCCCCCCGACAGGAAAAGATAAAGTGCGCCAATGATCAATGCGCAGACCGCGCCGATCTTTTTTGTGGGCCAGTACAGGGCAGCCCCGGGGATCATGGCCATGCCATAGCGCACGGTCGCAAAGATAAATCCGGTCAGCAGCCCCATATGCAGCCCTGAAATCGCCAACAAATGTGCCAGATTAGCCGCGCGTAAATCCGCCAGCGTGCCCTGCCCCATCCCGGATCTGTCGCCCGTCATGATAGCGGCGGCAAAGGCGCCGGTCTCGCCCGGCATCGCGTCTTGCACAGCACGCGATATCGCCATCCGCACCGCGAAAATGCGCATCGAAAACCCCGCCCGCGCCGGTGCTGCGATACGCAATACAGGCGTCCGTGTGTAGCCAACCGCACCCAATTGCAAAAACCAGGCGTGTCGCTGGAAATCAAATCCTCCGGGCTCTGCCGGGCCCGCAGGTGGGGACAGATGACCTGTCAGCATCAAGGTTTCACCGGGCAAATAGCCGGCGATCACCTGTTCACCGTGGACCGACACCCGCACCCGTTGCGGCGTGCGGCCCGGCGCAAAGTCCTCCAATACCACGCGGTCCAGTGTCAGCCGTGTCGCGTCGCTGGCTGATCGGTCAATGTTGATCACGCGCCCTTCAATCGCGCCGTAATAACGAAACCCCAAAACCGGCGCTGCAATGGCATCGGTGCGCCATTTGGCCAGCCCCGTCCCCGCCAGCACCAGAATAAGCCCAATTGCCAGCGGCGCATAAGCCACATGTACCAACCGCGATAGCGCAAAAAGTAACAGCGCGGCCAATCCAAGCACCGCAAGGAACGCGGTGCCCGGCTCCTCAGCCATCGCAAAATACCAGCCGATTCCAATGCCAAGGCACACTGGAACCCACCCAATCAGGGCACCGCGCTGCGCCAGAAGCGCGTCTTGCAGAATGCCACGCACTTGTTCTTCGCCCCTCGGCTTAGTATCCCCATCCCAAGCCCGGAAAATACCGGAGAGATGGTTAGCGAAAGGTTAAGTTCCCATGTCAGACACACCCGTTGTCACCCGCTTCGCGCCCTCACCGACAGGGGCTTTGCATATCGGCGGCGCCCGCACGGCGCTGTTCAACTGGCTTTATGCCCGTGGGCGCGGCGGGAAATTCCTGCTGCGGATCGAAGACACCGACAGGACCCGTTCGACCGACGCCAACACCCAAGCCATTCTTGATGGGTTGACTTGGCTCGGACTGGACTGGGATGGCGCCCCCACAAGCCAATTCGCACACGCACCCCGTCATATGCAGGTGGCGCATCAAATGCTGGCCCAAGGCGACGCCTACAAATGCTACAGCAGCCAGGACGAAATCGAAGCGTTCCGTGAAAAAGCCCGCGCCGAAAAGACATCGACCCTCTTTCACTCGCCTTGGCGCGATATTCCAGAGGCCAATCATCCGGATCTGCCGTACGTCATCCGTTTGAAGGCCCCACAAAACGGCACGACAACCCTGCACGATGCGGTCCAAGGCGCGGTCACGTGGTCCAACGACCAACTTGATGACATGATCCTGCTGCGTTCCGATGGCACGCCGGTCTATATGCTGGCCGTTGTGGTGGATGATCATGATATGGGCGTAACCCATGTGATCCGGGGCGACGACCACCTTGCCAACGCCTTTCGTCAGAACCTGATTTACGAGGCGATGGGTTGGACCAAGCCCGTTTTGGCCCACATTCCACTGATCTTTGGCCCTGATGGAAAGAAATTGTCGAAGCGGCATGGCGCAACCGGTGCCGCGGAATATCAGGCGCTTGGCTATCCTGCCGCAGGCATGCGCAACTACCTGACCCGCCTCGGCTGGAGCCACGGGGACGACGAGTTTTTCACCGATGAACAGGCACGCGCATGGTTCGACCTTGATGGAATCGGCAAATCACCAGCGCGCTTTGACATCAAGAAGCTGGAGAACATCTGCGGACAGCACATTGCCATGGCCGACGATGCTGCACTGCTGCAAGAGCTTCAGGGTTACCTTACGGCATCTGGGCGGCCACGACTGACTGAAACACAGGCTGACGGAATGTTGCGGGCGATGTACTGCCTCAAGGAACGTGCCAAAACATTCCCAGAACTTATTGAAAAAGCTCACTTTGTTATCACTGAACGCCCGATCATCGCGGATGAAAAGGCGGCAGCGCAACTTACGGATGTATTCCGTGGTATACTGTCTGAATTGACGCCGCACCTGCAAAATGTTAGCTGGGACCGTGACACTCTAGAGGGGGTCGTTTCGTCCGTCGCCGAACGCCACGAGATGAAACTTGGCAAGCTGGCCGGACCGCTACGTGCGGCATTGGTCGGGCGGTCTATCTCTCCGAGCGTGTTCGATATTATGTTGGTCCTCGGGCGCGATGAAACGATCGCCCGGTTGCAGGATGCCAGCGCCTGAAACCAATTCGTTACGAATTTCGGTTATCGGCGTGGGGACGATTTTAGACTGGCCAGCGACGCAAGAACTGTGCGCGGCATTAAGAGGAAGACAAACATGGCTGAAAACACCGGCACCGCGACGCTCACGATCAAAGGCAAGACATACGAACTGCCGATGCATTCGCCCACAAATGGCCCCGATGTGATCGACATCCGCAAACTTTATGCACAGGCCGATGTGTTCACTTACGACCCCGGCTTCACCTCGACCGCCGCCTGTGACAGCACCATCACCTTTATTGATGGCGACAAGGGTGAACTGCTGCACCGTGGCTACCCGATTGATCAACTCGCCAGCCAGTCCCACTACCTCGAGGTGTGTTACCTGCTGTTCTACGGCGAACTCCCCTCCGCAGAGGAGCTTGAGAAATTTGAATCGCTCGTGACCAATCACACGATGATTCATGAACAGATGCACAACTTTTTCCGCGGTTTCCGGCGCGACGCGCACCCGATGGCCACGATGGTCGGTGTCGTGGGCGCCATGTCCGCGTTCTATCACGATAGTACCGACATCAATGATGCCCACCAGCGCGAGGTCGCGTCGATCCGCTTGATCGCCAAGATGCCGACGATTGCCGCGATGGCCTATAAATACTCGATCGGCCAGCCGTTCGTCTATCCGCGCAATGATCTCGATTACGCCGCAAACTTTCTGCACATGTGCTTCTCCGTGCCGGCTGAGACGTATAATGTGAACCCGATCATGGCCCGCGCGATGGACCGGATTTTCACGCTACATGCAGATCACGAACAAAATGCCTCGACGTCGACCGTGCGTCTGGCATCATCTTCGGGTGCCAACCCGTTCGCTTGTATCGCGGCAGGTATCGCCTGTCTTTGGGGCCCGGCCCACGGCGGCGCAAACCAAGCCTGCCTCGAGATGCTGCGCGAAATCGGCACCGTTGACCGGATCCCGGAATTCATCGCCCGCGCCAAGGATAAGGACGATCCGTTCCGCCTGATGGGCTTTGGCCACCGCGTCTACAAAAACTTCGACCCGCGTGCCAAAGTCATGAAAGAAAGCGCGGACGAGGTGCTTGATCTGATGGGCGTGGAAGACAATCCCACACTGCAAGTCGCCAAAGAGCTGGAGCGCGTCGCTCTTGAAGATCCCTATTTCAAGGAAAAGAAACTCTACCCCAACGTCGATTTCTATTCGGGTATCATCCTCGATGCGATGGGCTTCCCGACGTCAATGTTTACGCCAATCTTCGCCCTCGCTCGGACCGTCGGCTGGATTTCACAGTGGAAAGAACAGCTTGCCGATCCACAACTCAAGATTGGTCGGCCACGTCAGCTGTATCTGGGCGAAACGGCCCGCAACTACGTCGATATCGAAAAACGCTGAAACGATGGGCTGCCTCAGGGCAGCCCTTTTTCCATCAGGCTTGCGCAAAGCCGGGGGGAACGTACAATGATCCTGACCACAGACCGGCTCGTTTTACGCGCACCCATGCCCACAGACGTTGATGCGATGTTTGCCGCCTACAGCGACCCGCGCGCAATGCGCTACTGGTCCACGGCACCGCACGAAACGGCCACCGTCACCCAAGACCTGCTTGACCGCTGCATCGCATGGTGGGCCATTCAACCGGTCAATTTTCATATCACGATCAATGACATGTATATCGGCAGCGCTGGCAACTTCCGCGGTGATGAAATCGGCTTTATGCTGCATCCAGACTACTGGCGCCAAGGCATCCTGACCGAGGCAATGCAGGCCATTATCCCTTACCTATGGGAGGTCACAGATCACACCCAACTCACGGCGGACGCTGACCCAAATAACACGGCTTCTGTCAGACTGCTGCAAAAATTAGGTTTTCACGAAACGCATCGCGCTGAAAAAACATTCGTTATCAATGGGGTGTGGTCCGATAGTGTGTATTTCGCCCGCTACCGGCCAGCGCTGTAACAGACCCCTTAACGCCCTTCATAACGGGCGGGGCGTTTTTCCATAAAGGCCACGACGCCTTCCTGAAAATCGCGGGTCTGACCGCAGCGCCCCTGCAATTTCGCCTCAAGCGCCAATTGCTCGTCGAGTGAATTCTCAAACGACCCTCGGATCGCCTTTTTCAACTGCCGGTAAGCGACAGTTGGGCCCTGCGCCAACTGGGCCGCACGGCCCTGCACATGCGCAAGAAACGTCGCCGCCGGGGCTGTTTCATAGATCATGCCCCACCGTTCCGCCTGCACAGCCGAAATCTTGTCGGCAAACAACGCAGCCCCCATCGCCTTGGCGGCCCCCATCTGGCGTGGCAACCAATAGGTACCACCCGCATCGGGGATCAGACCAATGCGTGTAAACGCCTGCACAAAATAGGCGTCCTCGGACGCGATCACCACATCGGCCGCCAGCGCCAGATTCGCCCCGGCCCCGGCAGCCGGACCATTGACCGCAGCAATGGTGGGAATCCGGCAATCAAAAATTGCCTTCAGCATCGGCACATATTCATCGCGCAGCGTTCGTTCCAAATCCAGCGCCGCAGCCGACCCACTGTCGCCCAGATCCTGCCCCGAACAGAACGCCTTGCCGGCCCCTGTCATGATCAGCACCCGCGCCTCTTTTTCGGCGGCTTTCACGGCGTGGGTAATCTCGGCCCGCATCTGCGTGTTAAGGGCGTTCATCAATGCGGGACGGTTCAGCGTAATAACAGCGACCGAATTGCGAATCACAAGTGTAATGGCCTGATAGTCCATGCGCGCTGTCCTTTTTTGTCTGTTGTCCGTAACCTACTGAACTCATCGGTTCAGGAAAGGGCAACCGAACGTCACGCCTCTAATATTTTATCTAACTCGGCCTGTTCAGCGTCTGTCAGCGCCGCCGGGGCGGTCCGCCGCCGCCGAATGGTCGCCCAGCCCACACCAAGCGACAGCACCAACATCGCGGGTGCGGCCAGCCACAGGATCAGATTGGCGCCACGCGCATCAGGCCGCAGCAGCACATATTCGCCATAGCGCGCCACCATGAAATCCACGGCTTGCGCATCAGTGTCGCCTGCAACAATCCGTTCGCGCAGCACAATCCGCAGTTCCCTGGACAGCGTCGCGTGGCTTTCATCAATGCTTTCATTGCGGCAAACCGGACAACGCAACCCTTGCGATATCTCCCGCGCGCGTGCCTCCAGCGCGGGATCATCCAACATCTCGCCGGGTTCTACGGCCCAAACGGGCGCAGCCACCAGCAACAAAATGATCAACAACCGCCTCATTCGGCTGGCACGGCTTTGGCCATCTTTTTCGGCGCAGCGGCACCCACGCGCAACCGCCGGTCAGACAACGAAAGCGCGCCCCCCAACGCCATCAGCATCGCACCACCCCATATCCAGTTGGCAAACGGTTTGACATAGACACGCACTGCATAGCCGCCATTGACCTGCGGATCGCCGATCACCACGTAGATATCGCGCAGAATACCATTGCGGATCGCCGCCTCAGTCGTTGGCATGTTTGCCACCGGATAGAACCGCTTCTCCGGGGTCAAGACTGTCAACTGGCGGTCGCCCTGCCACACTGACATATCGGCCATTGTGGTCACATAGTTCGGCCCTTGCTGTTGCCGCACCTCGTCCAGCTGGAATGAAAACTGGCCGACTGACCAGCGATCACCGATATCAGCGACGCGAATGTCCTCTTTTTGCCAAGCCGTTATCGCTGCGATTCCAAAAATCGTGACGCCCATCCCGATATGCGCAACAGCCTTGCCCCAATCGGCACGCGGTAGCCGCCTGATCCGGGTCAGGCGCAGCGCCCAACTCTCGCGTCCACCGCGCATCCACAGATCGGCCAACGCGCCACCAACAACCCAAACCCCCAACGCCACGCCAATCGGCCCCAGCGCGGAATGCCCGCTTTGTATCGCGAATGCCAAACCCGCCAGCGCCACGGCCAAGATCAGCCATGCACCCAACGGCTTGGCCGCACGGCCCAACGTGCCCCGCTTCCATGCCAGCATGGACCCCAGCGGCAAGATCACAGCAAGCCCCACCATAAACGGCGTAAACGCGGCATCAAAGAACGGCGGTCCGACGGAAAGCGTACGATCGAACAGCAGCTCCGCCACCAGCGGCCAAACCGTGCCGATGAACACGACAAACGCGCTCACCGCGAGCAGAATATTGTTCAGGATCAGCGCGCTCTCACGGCTCACCGTCGAAAACACACCCTTTGACTCCATCGCACCGGCACGTGCGGCGAACAGCGTTAGCGCCCCACCCAGAAACACCGCAAGAATGATCAGGATCAAAACACCGCGCGCCGGGTCATTGGCAAAGGCGTGCACCGACGTCAGCACCCCCGACCGCACGATGAACGTGCCCAGCAGCGAAAATCCGAAAGCCAAAATCGCCAGAAGGATCGTCCAGCTTTTCAGCGCCTCGCGCTTTTCGACCACGATGGCCGAATGCAGCAGTGCGGCGGCAATGAGCCAAGGCATGAAGGACGCATTTTCAACCGGGTCCCAAAACCAAAACCCGCCCCAGCCCAATTCGTAATAAGCCCACCAAGACCCCAGCGCGATGCCCACCGTCAAGAACATCCACGCGGCCAGCGTCCATGGCCGGACCCAGCGCGCCCATGCCGCATCCACCCGACCCTCGATCAACGCGGCCACGGCAAAGGAAAACGACATGCTCAGACCGACATAGCCAAGATACAAGAACGGCGGATGAAACGCCAAACCGGGGTCCTGCAACAGCGGGTTCAGGTCGCGCCCATTCAGCGGCGGCACGGCCAGACGCAAAAACGGGTTCGATGTGAACAGGATAAAGGCCAGAAACGCGACCCCGATAGATGCCTGAACCGCCAGCACACGTGCCTGCAAACGTGCCGGCAACCCGCCGCCAAACAATGCGGCAACGGCCCCGAACAGCGTCAAAATCAGGATCCATAGCAACATGGACCCTTCGTGGTTCCCCCAAACGCCGCTGATTTTATAGATCATCAGCTTGTCCGTGTGGGAATTTGCATAGACCAGCTTCAACGAGAAGTCAGAGGTTACAAAAGCCCACGTCAGCACTGCAAATGAAAACCCCACCAGCAAAAACTGCGTAATCGCCGCAGGTTCCGCCACGGCCATCATGGCCGCATTGTTACGGTGCGCGCCAACCAAGGGTACGATCATCTGAACCAAGGCGACGCCAAAGGCCAGAATCAATGCGAAATGTCCAAGTTCTATCAACATACAATATACATAGCGCAAACCGACGCCGGGCAAAATAGCTGGCGCATCACATCGACGATACATTTCAACGCACCCCAGCCAATCCCCCGGCCCAAATCAATCTCAGTGCGCAAATCCGCCCTGCAGCGCGTAGGTCAGTGCCGCCATCAACAGCCCGCCAATGATCAGCCGCACAAGCCATTTCAGGGTGTCTTCGATTGCGCCCAAACGATCCGCGACATTGCCGCGATGGACCTCATCCACCGCATTGCGCATCTCCAACACGATCAAGCGGCGCTTTATCTGATCCGACAACTCATCATCCATGGCTTGCCTGCCAATCCATCAATGCCGCGTTGGGCGCCGCTGCGGTCCGGGCGTCATAGATATGCTTGGCCGGGTCCGACACACGCTGCGCCGTGATCAAACTTTGTGCGACAGAGTGTTGAAATTCCTGCTCTTTCACCTGATGACGTGCCCCAAAATAGAAACTCACAATCGCGCCCATCAACCACCAAAGCGGCTCCGGCACCAGCGCAAGACCCGCCATTCCTTTGGTAAAACCATCTGGATCGCGCATCGCCGTCACAAACAGCCAGATCGTTCCCAACGCCAGAAACGGCCTTGGCAACCGGTTCAGCGCGTCAACCAAGCGGTCAAACAACCCTTGGCGCGGGTGCGCAAACTCTGCGGCGAACTGCTGCAGGCTCTGGCTTTTGGCATCCGCATCGCGCATCGCACCCTTTTCGGCGTTGACCCGAAACACCTCGGCTGTCTCGGCCAGCACATTGCGCCCATCACCAAAGATATAACCCATCAAACCCGTTATCAGTCCCATCGTGCTGTCCTTTGCTGATGTTGTGCATCTGTAAGGTGATACTTCGGCGCGATGAATTCCTCGGCCCGCACGATCCAGCCACCCTTCCCGCCGTCGCGGCGGCGCGCGTATTTGCGGCTGTTCGCCCGCCGGTCGGCCAAATCGTAATAATAATTGCGCCGGGCAATCCCATAGGCATCCACCAGATGCTCCGGTGCCGCCTCTGCCGCCCGCGTGGCCGCTGCAATCGTCTGCGGACCGATGACACCATCGACCGTCACGGAAATGCGCATGTCACCCAACAAACGCTGCATGATTTTGATCGCTTGCGCCCCTGCGTTGACATACATGTCGAAAACGCTGGCGTGCAGCACGACGGGCAATTGATCAATCTTGGGTCGCCGAAAATAGTGTTCGACGAAAATAGACACCGCCTGCACCTTGTCCAGAACACGCACATCCGCTTCCGTCACCTGCCCGTCGCCCGTCAGGTCAAGGCCAAGCCTGCGCATTGTGTGGATCGTCACCCCGTGTTTCGTCGCCCCGCCGGGATCATCGGGGTCATTCACATATCCACCCTCGCGGGCGACAATCGCGGTCGCAATTTCCGTGATGTTTTGCATCGGCAGCCCTCATGTCCGTGAAACATGAAGGCTGCGCTGAATGTGTTAATTCGTGACTGCGGCACCGTCCGGAGTGACGTATGTCCCCTGCGCTTTAAGCGCGTCAATCACCTCTTTTGGCATGTAACTTTCGTCATGTTTCGCAAGGATTTCAACAGCTTCAAAGCGACCGTTTATGTAATTCCCCTGCGCGACCATACCCTGACCCTCATCAAAAAGGTCTGGCAGAATGCCGGTGTAGACAACGGGCACAGACGCGCCGCCATCGGTCACGACAAAACTGATCTGCTCGCCCTGACCACGCACCAACGACCCGCCTTCAACCAGCCCGCCAATCCGAAACCGCTCGGTCGGCGGCGGCGGTGCCTGGGTTACCTCACTGGGCGAACGGAAGAACTGAAACGATTCGTCCGGCAAGAACCAAAGGAGTGTCAGCACCGCCGCAAGACAGACGCCCGCGATCCCGATCACCTGAACCCGGCGGCGTTTCTTCAGGGACTTCAAACCGCTCATGGGAACACCGGCGACAGCTGCAATCCCGCCGTCTCCTCCAGCCCCAGCATGATATTCGCATTCTGAAGCGCCTGCCCAGACGCCCCCTTCATCAGGTTATCCAGTACCGACACGATAATCATGCGCCCCGGCGCGCGATCCGCAACAACCCCGATATGACACAGGTTCGATCCCTTCACATGCTGCGTCGCAGGGGTTTTGCCCAATGGCAGCACCTGCACGAACGGCGCATCGGCATAGGTATCAACCAGCACCTTATGCGCCGCCGCAGCATCCCCCGCGGCATAGATCGTGGCCATCATGCCCCGGCTCATCGGCAGCAGATGTGGGGTGAACGTCGGCGCGACCGCGACGCCGGCGGCCAGTGACAGCTCTTGATCCAACTCGCCCATATGCCGATGATGGGCCACGCCGTAGGCCATGAACCCTTCGTTCACTTCGCAATACAGATTGCTTTCTTTCAACGCACGCCCCGCGCCCGACACTGCGGACTTGGCGTCAATCACCAGCCCCTCGGGCTTGACCGCACCAGCGCGCAACAGCGGGATCAGCGGCAACAGCGATGTGGCCACATAGCAGCCCGTGTTGGCGGTGATCTGCGCCTTGGCAATGGCGTCGCGGTAAACTTCGGGCAGCCCATAGGCAACCTGCGGCTGGATATCCATCGCGGTATGGTCAAGCCCATACCACTTCTTGTAACTTTCCGCATCGCTCAGCCGGAAATCCGCCGACAGATCGACCAATTTCAAATGTGCAGGCATCGTCTTGGCAAACCCGTGGGTCAGCCCATGCGGCAGCGCACAAAATGCCAGATCAATCCCGGAAAAATCAATTTCCTCAATTGTTTGCAGCCCGGGCAAATCCAAATGCCGCAGATGCGGAAACACATCCGCCATCTGTTGACCGGCCTTGCGATCCGCAGACAGCGCCACGATCCGCAGATCAGGATGGGTCGTGATCAACCGGACCAGCTCGGCCCCGGTATAGCCAGAAGCGCCCAGAATGGCGACGTTGTGGGTCATGGTAAGATCCCCCTTTGGATCAGATGTAGGAGAACTGGCGCGGCGGTTCAATCAGGCCGCCTGAAACGTGATCTGTCGGCGCAAGAACTGTGTGGCACGGGTTGACACGCGCACCGGGTCCCCCGTGGTCAAAAACGCGCTTTGCGTCCCCGGCCCTACCATTTCAGGGCGGCGCCCCAGATAGTCGGCCAAACTCTCGGCGACCAGATTGGCCTGTGAAAACACCTTTACATCCGCACCCAATGCGTCCTGAAACACCTCCGCCATCAGCGGGTAATGCGTACAGCCCAGTATCGCAGCATCCGGCATGGGCATCTTGCGCCTGAGAGCATCAACATGGCTGCGCACCAGCGCATCGGCCAAGATCATGTCGCCATCCTCGATGGCATCAACGACACCCCCACAGGCCTGCGCCTCGACATCCACGCCGATGGCCCGGAATGCCAATTCCCGCTGAAATGCGCGGCTGCTGACCGTCGCGGGCGTCGCAAACAGCGCCACATGCTTGGTGGCCACCTCGCGGGGCGGGGAGTTGTCGCCCCACTGCCGCTCTGTCAACGCCTCGATCAATGGCACAAACACACCCAAGACCCGCTTGCCCGGGGGCACCCACGCTTCTTGCATCCGGCGCAAAGCCGCAGCGCTGGCCGTATTGCAGGCCAAAATAACCAAATCACAGCCCGCATCAAACAGCCGCTGGGTCGCCGCCGTGGTCAGGTTGTAAATATCGTCCGGCGCACGCACGCCGTACGGTGCATTGGCGCTGTCCCCCAGATAAACCAAGGGGACGTCCGGCAGCCGCTTTGCCACAGCCTCCAGCACCGTCAGCCCGCCCAACCCGCTATCGAATATGCCCACTGCCATTGCGCACCTTGTATTTCTTTTCAAATTCGTGCCCCAGATGGCTGCTATCCACGGGGCTTGGACTCAGCTCATACGTCGCTTTGCGCAGGAAATCCATGCAGGCTTTGGGGTCTTTCTTATACGCTGACAAAACGTCGGACGGGATCGGGTCGCCAATGACAACCCGCACCGGCTTGTTGATCCGGGCGCGGAACTCGCGGATGAACATCCCCGTGCGCAAAGTGCTATGAATATGACTGGCGATCTGAAAAATTCGGCTGTTCCCACCCTCAAAGAAGATCGGCACGACCACGGCGTCAGATCTGGCAATCATCTTGGCCGTAAACGTCCGCCAACTGGGGTCCATCGGCTGCGAAAACGGTGTCGCCGACGTGGACACCGTGCCGCCGGGGAATATCCCGATGGCACCGCCCGCAGACAAATAACGCACCGCTTCGGCACGGGTTTCAAGGTTCAGCTTGGCGGCTTCCTTGGTCTCATCAAACGAAATCGGCAGGATCACCCGCTCCAGATCCGGCGAACGGCGGAAAATCCGATGCGCCAGCACCTTGAAATCGCCACGGCGCCGCTCTGACAGGATACGGCCCATCATCAGCCCATCCAGAATGCCGTACGGGTGGTTAGACACCAGGATCAGCGGCCCGGTGCGCGGAATACTGTCCAGCGACCCCGAAACCACCTCCAGTTTCAGCCCATAGCGCGCTGAAATGACTTCCCAAAAGTCCTGACCATCAGCAACATCCAGATCATAGCCTTTGGCCTTGTAGATCAGCCGCAACCGGCCCGTTGCATTTTCCATCACCCGGATTACCGCGCGCCCACCCCGGCCCTTGGCCGCGCTGGCATATGTGATGTCGCGGGCAACCCCATCGTCGTTTCTCGGCATGCGTCCGGCCTGTCTACTGCGTGTTGCCCGACGTTAGCATGGCCGGGCAACAATCAAATGACAATCCCATCATGGACCCACGTTACTCTGCCGCCTGTTGCATCGGCGCGGTACGCAACACAGCCAGCAGTTCTTCACGCCGCTTCGCCGCCTTGCGCACATTTGCGTCCTTGACCGGTCCGAAACCGCGAATATCCAATGGCAGTGCCGCCAAAGCGGCCGCCGCATCGCGGGTATCGGGGCGCACACTTTTCAGCATATCGGCCATATCCGCCTCATATTGCTTGATCAGCGCCCGCTCCATCCGCCGTTCGGCCGTCCGCCCAAAGGGATCAAACGGCGTGCCGCGCAAAAACTTCAGCTTGGCCAACTTCGGAAATGCCCACGCCATGCGCTCACCGAACTGCCGCTTGGCCGGGCGGCCATCAGGGCCGGTCTTGCTGATGATCGGCGGCGCCAGATGATATGTCAGCTTGAGATCACCGTCGAATGCGTCTTCTGCCTTCTGCCGGGTCTGCGTCAACAGCCGCGCGACCTCGTATTCATCCTTATACGCCAGCAACTTATAGTATCCCTTGGCGACGGCCTCCCGCAGCGGCGCATCCTGAAACCGATCCACCAATCCGCGATAGCGTCTGGCCAGCCGCATCCCCTGATACGCGACCAACTGATCAGCGCGGAATGAGATTTTTTCATCAAGCGTCTGCGGCAGTTGGGCCACATGCGACGTCAGCAGCGCATTGGCTTGCGCAGGGTACAAATACGCCCAACGGCCCAGTTCGAACGCACGGATATTGCGGTTGATCGCCGCGCCGTTCAGCTCGATCGCACCAAGGATGGATTCGTATTGCAACGGAATGGCCCCCATCTGCCACGCCGCGCCAAAGATCATCATATTCGAGAAAATACTGTCCCCCATCAGCGCTTTGGCCAGTTCCGACGCATCGAACATCGCCAGCCCATCTTGCAAACGCGCCTCAAGCGACACGCGCAACTGATCCGCAGGCAGGCGGAATTCGGGATCGCGGGTGAAATCGCCGGTCATGATCTCGTGACTATTGACCACACCCTTGGTGCGTCCGGTTTTCATCAAACCAATCGTCTTGGACCCGGCGCTGACCACCAGATCACCCCCGATCAGCACATCACATTCGCCCGTGGCGACGCGAATCGCAGTGATATCACTTGGCTTCTCGGCAATCCGGCAATGGATATGCACAGCCCCGCCCTTTTGGGCCAGCCCCGCCATTTCCATCATGCCTGCGCCCTTGGCATCCATATGCGCAGCCATCGCCATCACCGCGCCGATGGTGACCACACCCGTGCCGCCAACCCCGGTAATCACGACGTTATGGGTGCCGCTGATCACTGGCAGCTCGGGATCGGGCATATCGGGCAGATCCACCGTCGCCGTCGCCTCTTTGCGGATTTTTGCGCCCTCTATTGTGACAAACGACGGACAAAACCCTTTGACGCAGGAAAAGTCCTTGTTGCACGACGACTGGTCAATTTCGCGCTTGCGGCCCAACTCCGTTTCGACCGGCACGATGGACACACAGTTCGACTGCACCCCGCAGTCGCCGCAGCCCTCGCAGATGTCGGTATTGATAAACACACGCTTGTCAGGGTCTGCAAACAGCCCCCGCTTGCGGCGGCGCCGCTTTTCTGCCGCGCAGGTCTGCACATAAACGATGGCCGACACGCCTTTGTATTTCCTGAATTTATCCTGAACCAAAGGCATCTCGTCGCGCTCATGCACATCCAACCCTTTGGGGAATGCAGCCAGATCAATGTCTTCTTTTTCATCATAGACAAGCGCCACATTGCGCACGCCCATTGCCTGCAATTCACGGCAGATCTGCGCCGCCGTAAGGCCCCCGTCATTGCCCTGCCCACCGGTCATCGCCACCGCGTCATTATACAAAATCTTATAGGTGATATTGGTCCCGGCCATCAGCGCAAAGCGGATCGCCTGAACGCCCGAATGGTTATACGTGCCATCGCCAAGGTTCTGAAAAACATGGTCGCGGGTCGAAAACGGCGCCTCACCAACCCAATTGGCCCCCTCGCCGCCCATCTGCGTAAAACCAACCGTGTCGCGGTCCATCCATTGCACCATGTAATGGCAGCCGATACCGGCATAAGCGCGCGACCCTTGCGGCACTTTGGTCGATGAATTATGCGGGCAGCCCGAACAGAAATACGGCAAACGGGCCGCGATTTCGGGGGCATTATCGGCCCGGCGCGCCTCTGACAGCGCGACAAGCCCGGCGGTCACGCCGGCAGAGCCACAGCCCTCTTCCACCAAAATCCCACCCAGCTTTTCAGCTATCCAAATCGGATCGAGCGCGGCACGGGTCGGGAAAATCTCTTCGCGACGCCCCTCTGAATGTTCGTCGCCCTTGTGCCAGCCATAGACACGGGTGTTGCTGTCGTCAAAAAGCGCCTCTTTCACCTGCACTTCGATCAGCTTGCGCTTTTCCTCGACGACGACCACCAGATCAAGACCCGCCGCCCATTCATAGAACGACGCCATATCCAGCGGCCAAACCTGACCGACCTTATATGTGGTAATCCCCAGCCGTTCCGCCTCGGCTTCATCAATCTGCAACAGCGACAGCGCATGCTGCAAATCCAGCCAGTTCTTACCGGCGGCCACAAAACCGATCTTGGCCCCTGCCTTGCCCCATTTGCGCTGATCCATCCGATTGGCACGCGAAAACGCCTCTGCGGCGAACCGTTTGTGGTCAATCATCCGCGCTTCTTGCAACTGCGGCGTATCGACCAAACGGATATTCAGACCGCCCTCAGGCAACGCCATGTCAGGTGTCACAAACGTCAGCCGGTGCGGGTCGGCATCCACAACCGACGTCACCTCGATGGTGTCCTTCATCGTCTTCAGACCGACCCAAACCCCCGCATACCGCGACAGAGCCCAGGCATATTGCCCATAGTCCAGAATCTCCTGCACACCTGCGGGGGACACAATCGGCATATACGCATCAATCATCGCCCAATCCGACTGATGCAGCGTGGTCGAACTTTCGCCCGTGTGATCGTCGCCCATCGCCATGATCACGCCGCCATGGGGGCTGGTGCCCGCCATATTGGCATGCCGCATCACATCGCCGGACCGGTCCACACCGGGGCCTTTGCCGTACCACAGCCCAAAGACGCCGTCATACTTGCCCTCGCCGCGCAATTCCGCCTGCTGGGCCCCCCATAGCGCCGTGGCCGCCAAATCCTCGTTCAGTCCGGGCTGGAACGTGACCTGCGCAGGCGCCAATACGTCTGCCGCCCGGGTCATCTGCATATCCACCGCCCCCAGATGCGACCCGCGATAGCCGGTCACATAGCCCGCCGTGTTCAACCCGGCCTTGGCGTCACGCGCCCGCTGCATCAGCATCAACCGGACAAGCGCCTGCGTGCCGTTCAGCAACACTTGCGTCTTATCTAGGTCGTAACGATCACTTAACGATACATCTTGATGGGCCATGTCGCACCTCCCCGGACGTCAAAACACTTAAATCACAGTATAGGTCAAAAATACTGACCTACAAAGCGGAAAATAAAACCCATAAGGTTTGCAACTGAATGCCCGCATGGCGTAATGATCTTTCCATAAGCGCGGTTATTTGACAGACAGCAGGATAATATGGACTGGGATAAGTTAAGAATATTTCACGCCGTCGCGGACGCGGGCAGCCTGACACACGCCGGTGATGTGTTGCACCTGTCGCAATCCGCCGTCAGCCGGCAAATCCGCGCGCTCGAAGAATCACTCAGCACAACGCTGTTTCACCGCCATGCCCGCGGACTGATCCTGACCGAACAGGGTGAATTGCTGTTCGACGCCGCCAAATCAATGAACAAACGGCTCGAAGCGGCCTCTGCCCGCATCCGCGACAGCGAAGAAGAAGTGTTCGGCGAATTGCGCGTTACCACGACCACCGGCTTCGGCACGCTGTGGCTCGCGCCCCGCCTGCCCAAACTTTATGAACAATATCCCGACCTCAAGATCGACCTGATGCTCGAAGAACGCGTGCTTGACCTGCCCATGCGCGAGGCCGACGTGGCGATCCGCATGAAAGAGCCGTCACAGGCCGACCTGATCCGCAAACGGCTGATGTCCGTGCGCATGCGGCTTTATGCAACCGAGACGTATATCGCACAGCGTGGCATGATGCATGATATATCCGACATCACGAACCACCGCTTGATTTGTCAAAGCCTGAATTCCACGCAGGTCGCTGCCAGTGCCACACTGGTCCAGCACCTGATGACCTACGACGTGCCCAGCCTGTTCACCGTCAACAACTACTTCGGCGTCCTGCAAGGCGTGCTCAACAATCTCGGCATCGGGGTCCTGCCTGATTACGTCACCGAAGATTTTCCCGCCCTCGTCCGCGTCCTGCCTGATCTGGAAAGCGGCGAAGTCCCGGTGTTCCTCGCCTACCCCGAAGAACTGCGCCAATCCAAACGGATCAGTGCCTTTCGCGACTTTGTCCAGGATGAAATCTTTGCCCACCGGCGTAAAATCAGAGAAGCGTCAGCACCGTCATAACCCCAGTGGCGCAGCTACGCCGCATACTCAGGCTGGCGCGCGTCGCCCCGGACTTTGGCCATTTCCGCGACCAGCTTTTCCGCCTGCCGACGCGTGATCTTTGCGCGGACCGTCGGCCCATACCCATTGTCAGGGTCGCTCCGCAACGCAGGCAAAACATCGAACAACGTCTCACGCTGCGCCGCACTCAGCATCGCCACCCCGGTTGGACCGGGATAAAAACTTTCCGACTGCGCCCCATTCGCCCGCAAAAGCGCGTGTTTCGCAAGCAACAGATGAAAATAGGTCGCCTCTTTTTTTCCACGCATCCAGCGCACGCCAACCATGTCGGTCAGTCCCTTTGCAGGCGCCAAGACCTCCGCATGGCCAAACATTTCCTGACACAGTTCATTGCGGATCAAGACATGATGCTGCGGCGACACAACCAGCTCAACAAACGGCAAACCGCGCCCCAACGCACCTGCCTTGATCGCAATCGGCTTATACTTCTCATCCGCGCCGGGCCATAGATGGGTCGAATGGGTGGCCCAGATCAACGGCTGCGGCCCGTCATCACCAAACTGCCACGACGCAGGTCATCGACACGGACCGGTCCGGTTGGCGTCTCAATCATCGTGCCTGCAAGATAGCACACCGGCGTCGGCGGCGGCGTAGTGTCAAGACCCTGAACCGTGATCGCACCATTGCCGAACGCATTCATTTGCGTTTCGGTCGCACCGGATTCAGGCAGAAACGCCAGCCGCGTTACGTCACCGGGCGCAGGATAATCAATGACCGAGACAAGCGCGACTGGATCACCCCGAAACAGTACCGGCACCTGATTGGCGCCGTTATTGTTGTTCGTTGGCAATGTGCCAGAAAATTCGTAAACAAAATCATAAGCCACGCCATTGATCAGGACCTGCGTATCGGGGTCCGTGATACCCGCGCCCAGCTGCTCCAGAATTGTGTCGCCGGGGTCGGTTCCGGACGCCAGGCGTATAAACGTGATTTGTACACTGGCATCACCCGTCAAATTCAATGCCGCGTTATTTGCCGATGGGCTATCGGTACGTGCCCAGAATGTGTCCGTCAAAGCTTCTTCACTCTCAATTCCCCCCCGGAGGCTCAGATCTCCGACACTGGTTTTACGGCTCATCGCACCAATGCCCGGCCCAGCCATCAAGTCACCGGATTTCCGCGTCGATCATTCTGTTAAAGCACCCGAGTTAAACCCCCGATGAACCGAACCGCATCAGCCATGCAGAAACCACATGGCGGCATTGTGGTCGCGTAATGGTATTTTTTCTTGAATGGTCAAATATTGCACCCTATCTGATCATTCGAAGGCGATGATGCGTAAGCGCGCATCGCTTTCACCTCCCTGTTGGACTTCGCCGGGCCTTAGTGCCCGGCACTTTTTTCTTTAGAATCGTGCTTCCCCCTCGCCGCTGGCACCGTTAAAAGGCCAACAACTGCCGGAGGCCGCACATGCAAGAACCCCACATCACCGATGAATTGATCGCCGCTCATGGGCTGAAGCCCGACGAGTACCAGCGTATCCTCGAAATCATCGGGCGCGAACCGACCTATACGGAGCTTGGTATTTTCTCGGCCATGTGGAACGAACATTGCTCCTATAAATCATCCAAGAAATGGTTGCGGACCCTGCCCACGACCGGCCCCCAGGTTATCTGCGGCCCCGGCGAAAACGCAGGCGTGGTCGATATCGGCGATGGTCAGGCCGTTGTGTTCAAAATGGAAAGCCACAACCACCCCAGCTACATCGAACCTTATCAGGGGGCGGCAACCGGCGTGGGCGGTATTCTGCGCGATGTCTTCACAATGGGCGCGCGCCCCATTGCCGCAATGAACTCGCTGTCGTTCGGTGAACCCAGCCACCCCAAAACCCGGCAACTGGTCAACGGCGTCGTCGCGGGCGTCGGCGGCTACGGCAACTGCTTTGGCGTGCCCACAATCGGCGGAGAGGTCCGTTTTGACCCCGCCTACAATGGCAACTGCCTCGTCAACGCCTTTGCCGCAGGTATCGCGGACACCGATAAGATATTCTACTCTGCGGCCTCAGGCATCGGCATGCCCGTCGTCTACCTCGGCGCCAAGACCGGACGCGACGGCGTCGGCGGCGCCACCATGGCCAGCGCCGAGTTCGACGACACCATCGAAGAAAAACGCCCCACCGTCCAGGTCGGCGACCCTTTCACCGAAAAACGCCTGATGGAAGCGACCCTTGAACTCATGGCGACGGGTGCCGTGATCTCCATTCAGGATATGGGCGCGGCCGGCCTGACCTGCTCGGCGGTGGAAATGGGCGACAAGGGTGGGCTGGGCGTCCGCCTCAACCTCAACGCGGTGCCCCAGCGCGAAGAAAACATGACCGCATACGAAATGATGCTGTCCGAAAGCCAGGAACGCATGCTCATGGTCCTCAAACCAGAGCTTGAGGCAGAAGCCCGCGCGGTGTTCGAAAAATGGGACCTCGATTTTGCCATCGTCGGTGAAACCATCGCCGAAGACCGCTTCATCGTCCTGCACAACAACGAAATCAAGGCCGACCTGCCACTGGCCACCCTCTCCGGCTCGGCCCCTGAATACGACCGCCCTTGGGTGCCGACACCCGCCGCCGACCCCTTGGGTGACGTGCCCGGCGTCCATCCGATTGACGGGCTCAAGGCGCTGATCGGCAGCCCGAACTATGCGGGCAAACAATGGGTCTATGAACAATACGACCAACAGGTCATGGGCGATACGGCCCGCACACCGGGTGCCGGCTCTGGCATCGTGCGAATCCACGGCACCGATAAATCACTGGCCTTCACCAGCGACGTGACCCCCCGCTATGTCAAAGCCAACCCTGTGATGGGCGGCAAACAGGCCGTCGCCGAAGCCTATCGCAACCTGACCGCCGTGGGCGCCACGCCCCTTGCCGCAACCGATAACATGAACTTCGGCAACCCCGAAAAGCCCGTGATCATGGGCCAGTTTGTCGGTGCCATCCAAGGTATCGGCGAAGCCTGTATCGCCCTCGACATGCCCATCGTTTCGGGCAATGTCTCGCTTTACAACGAAACCGACGGCACCGGTATCCTGCCCACCCCGACCATCGGGGCCGTGGGCATCATCAAACACCCCGATGACATGATCATCGGTCAACTCCGCGAGGGGCACGTGCTTCTTGTGCTCGGCGAAACCCTTGGCCACCTGGGCCAGTCCGCCCTGCTCGCCGAAGTCCACAACCGGGTCGAAGGCGACGCGCCGCCCGTCGATCTGTCCGCGGAAAAGCGGCACGGCGACTTCATCCGCGCCAACCACACCCTGATCACGGCCTGCACCGACCTCAGCGATGGTGGCCTCGCGCTGGCCGCCTTTGAACTCGCCGAGACCGCAGGGGTCGGCATCACGCTGGATGCCGAAGACACCCCAACCCTGTTTGGCGAAGATCAGGCGCGCTACCTCATCGGTTGCAACTTCGATCAGGCCGAAGCCTTGATGTCCGCCGCCGCCAGCGCCGGAGTGACCCTGACAACCGTCGGCAAGGCAGGCGGCACCACCGTCACCCTTGGCCAATACAGCGCACCGCTGGATGAACTCGCCCATATCTACCGCACAGCATTTGAAGTGGCCGTCGCCTGATCCTTTTCTTATGTCCATAAAATACTCCCGCCGGAGGCGCAGACTTGCCGACCGGCACCAGCGTACTTAGATTACGTGCAACAGACCAAAGGACCGCCCATGCCGATCACCGCCCATGAGATCGAAACCCTGCTGCGCAGCAGCTTCCCCGACGCCCGGATCAGCGTGCAGGGCGACGACGGCGCACATTTCGCCGCCGAAGTGATCGACGAAAGCTTTCGCGGCAAAAACCGGGTCCAGCAACAACGCGCCGTCTACGCCGCCCTCAAAGGCAAAATGGACGGCACCAATGGCGAACTTCATGCCCTGGCGCTGACCACCAAGGCGCCGGACTAACGCCACATATGACACCAAAGTCGTTCTCAGACTTTGCCCTCACCACAAAGGACATCCCCAATGACCGCCGTAGACAAAATCAAAGACACCGTGACCGCCAACCAAGTCGTACTCTTCATGAAGGGCACAAAGTCCATGCCGCAGTGCGGTTTCTCCTCCCGCGTTGCAGGCGTGCTGAACTTCATGGGCGTCGATTTCGCCGACGTGAACGTGCTGGCCGATGAGGAAATCCGCCAGGGCATCAAAGACTACTCCGACTGGCCCACCATCCCCCAACTCTACGTCAAGGGCGAATTCGTGGGCGGCTGCGACATCATCACCGAAATGATGCTCTCGGGCGAACTTGATACGCTCTTTTCCGACAGCGGCGTGTCCTTCGACAAAGACGCCGCCGACAAAATCCGCGAAGCCAACGGCTAAACCAAAAACAAAGGCGACGCTCATGCGAAGCGTCGCCTTTCAAATCGCGATATCAAGAATGCGCGGTAGCGCCCCTTTTTGGTCAGCCCGCCTTCGCCTCGACCTGATCGGCAAGAGCCTCGGCACGGGCGGCAATTTCGGCCAGCGTATCGGTCACCGCCGCAGGCACCACAGGCACTTCAATCCGTTCCGGTGCCGGCGTGGGACGCTGCTCCAGTTTCTCAATCTGCCCATGCAGTTTCGCCACTTCGGCATCCGCGACGCGTACGCGGTCTTCCAGTCCTGCGGTCTTGTCCGCCAGCATCAGCCCCGCCATCAGCAGCATCCGCGCCTCGGGCATCCGGCCAATCTGCTCCGACAGATGCGCCGCCTCGCCGTCCAGCATGGCCGCTGCGGAATGCAGGAAATGCTCTTCCCCGTCCTGACAGGCCACTTCAAACGTGCGGCCGCCAATGGAAATTTCAACCTGCGGCATGGGGTGCCTCCGTGATCAGGGGTTTCAATTCGGCCAGGATCGCATCAATTTCAACAGCGTCCGCAGACCGCTGCGCGTGCAATGCCTCCACTTCGGCGGTCACCGCCGCGTCATGCAATTCAGGTGCAAGCCCTTCGGTGATAGCGGCACGCAACTGCGTATTCATCTCGCGCAACTGGACATTGGACGCCCGCAACCGCTGCAATTCCCGGTCAAGCTGGGTCATCTGCGCGCGCTGTGTCTCCACCCGCTCGGTCAATGACGCCACTTGCGTGTCCTGCCGTTCCTTGAGCAGCCGCACCCGCTCAACCAATGCGACGTTGGCCGCGCGTTCGTTTTCCAATGCCACCGAAATCGACGCACTGGCAGCCACCTGCGCATCCTGTGCGTCAACGCCGCGCCTGATCCGGTCAAGAGCCGCCGTTATCCGACTTTCCAACGCACTAATATCACTCATCCGCCTGTCCTTTCGTGGCCACCAACGCTGGCCCGGAAATGCCCCGGTGTGTCCGCCGTCCGCATCAAAATCGACCCGGCGTCAGGCGGCTCTTGTGCAAATTTGCAGCCCCGCGCGCCGAATCGCACCCTTGTTGCACCAGACTAAGCCATCGACACGGCCCCCGCAAACGGGCAGGTTGTAAGAAAATGAATGACTTAGCTGTCACGCTTGATCTCAGGGGGGACCCTGATATGAGGCTGACAAACTTGTCGTTCACCATTCTTAATAGGACTTGACCACCTTGGATATTGCAGCCCTTCGGACCGCCCACCCTGATCACTGGATGAAAGCCGCGGCCATCCGCACCCTGACACTGGACGCGGTCGCCGCTGCCAACTCCGGCCACTCCGGCATGCCCATGGGGATGGCCGATGTCGCCACCGTGCTTTTTGAAAAGCACCTTAAGTTCGATCCGAAAAATCCCGCATGGCCAGACCGCGACCGCTTCATCCTTTCGGCGGGGCACGGGTCCATGCTGCTGTATTCCTTGATGTACCTCACCGGCTACGAAGACATCACCCTGCAGCAGATCAAGGATTTCCGCCAATGGGGTGCCAAAACCGCAGGTCACCCCGAATTCGGACACGCGCGCGGCATTGAAACCACCACCGGCCCCTTGGGTCAGGGCATCGCCAACTCAGTCGGCTTTGCGATTGCCGAAGAAATTCAGCGCGCCACCTGGGGCAAAACCATCATCGACCACCACACCTACGTCATCGCCGGCGACGGCTGCCTGATGGAGGGGATCAGCCAAGAGGCCATCGGCCTTGCCGGCATGCAAAAACTGTCACAGTTGGTTGTTCTGTTTGACGACAACAACATCCCGATCGACGGCACCGTGGACATGGCCGACATCACGGACCAGCCTGCGCGCTTTGCGGCATCCGGCTGGCACGTGCAATCCATCGACGGCCACGACCCGGTCGCGATCGACGCGGCCATCACCGCTGCGAAAAACGATCCGCGCCCGTCCATGATCGCCTGCAAAACCCACATCGCTCTGGGACACGCGGCACAGGATACCTCCAAGGGCCACGGCGCACTGACCAACGCCGAACAGCTGATCGCGGCCAAGGCGGCCTATGGCTGGAACCACGGGCCCTTCGAAATTCCCACCGATGTCAAATCCCAGTGGGAAGCCATCGGCGCGCGAGGCGCGACCACCCGCAGCGATTGGGACGCCCGCTTTGCGGCACTGTCGGACACCAAACAGGCGGAATTCAACCGCATCTATGCCGGCGAAGCCCCCAAGAACCTCAGCGCGACAATCCGCGCCCTCAAAAAGCAGATCAGCGAAGGCCAGCCATCGGTCGCAACCCGCAAATCATCCGAAATGACGCTGGAAGTGATCAATCCGATCATGATGGAAACCATCGGCGGCTCGGCTGACCTGACCGGCTCGAACAACACCAAGACCGCCGATCTTGGCATCTTCAACCCCGGCAACCTCAAGGGCCGCTACATCTATTACGGCGTGCGCGAACACGGGATGGCGGCTGCAATGAACGGCATGGCGCTGCACGGTGGTGCGCGGCCCTACGGCGGGACGTTCATGTGCTTTACCGACTACGCACGCGGTGCGATGCGGCTGTCGGCCCTGATGGGGATCCCCACGACCTATGTGATGACCCACGACAGCATCGGCCTTGGCGAAGACGGGCCAACGCACCAGCCGGTCGAACATCTGGCGATGATGCGCGCGACACCCAACACCCATGTTTTCCGCCCCGCAGACACCGTGGAAACCGCCGAAGCCTGGGAACTTGCGCTGACGTCGAAAACCACGCCGTCGGTGCTGTGCCTGTCGCGCCAGAACCTGCCCACGGTGCGGACCGAACATAAGGTTAAAAACCTGACCGCCCAAGGCGCCTATGTGCTGGCCGACGCTGACGGCAAACGTCAGGCGATCATCATGGCAACCGGGTCCGAGGTCGAAATAGCCCTCGCCGCCCGTGACCTGCTGCAAGCCGATGGCATCGGCACCCGCGTTGTGTCCATGCCGTGCTGGGAATTGTTCGAAGAACAAGACGAAAGCTACCGCAAGCGCGTCCTGCCCGCAGGCCCCGTGCGCGTCGCCGTCGAGGCGGGCATCCGCTTTGGCTGGGACCGCTGGTTGTTCGGCGAACGCGGCAAGCGCGAAAAGTCTGGATTTATCGGCATGCACGGCTTTGGCGCGTCGGCCCCGGCGGAACGTCTATTCGAAGAATTCGACATCACGGCGAAAGACACGGCCGCCAAGGTGAAGTCCTTGATCAAGTAGGGGTGGGTCAAGACCCACCTTACGACCATATGACCCGTAGGGCGGGGTTTTCCCCGCCTTATCTTTTCTTAAACGAAAAACGCCCGGCCACGGCCACGGCCAGCGCAACACACCCCCCGGCAATCGCCCAATTTTTCACGAAAATGGTCATCTGCCACGGATCATCCGGCAAAAAGTAAAAAATGCTGGTCACCCCACAATAGGCCGCCAGCGACAGCGCCACGGGCCGCACAGCGATACCTGCCAACAAAGCCGCGCCCGCGACACCGTCATAGATCAGCGCGATCCAGACCAATACGGTCGGCAAGCCGAATCCTGCCAATAGTAGCGCGGCGTCCTGCGGGTCTTACCGCCTTTTGTACGGCTCCGCCCAGAAACAGCACCGCGATCAGACCCCGGGCCACCAATAGCAAAGCATCGTTCACCCCGGCATCATCCGCTGCCAGATCGGCGTGATGACTTTGGTGCCCAGTGGGATCAGTCCAAGCCCAAGCGCCAGCCCGAACACACCATCCATCGCCGCTTTGGCGCTCCATTCCACAGCATCTACCCCCGACGCCGGCACCTGATGCCCGATCATCGCGGCCCAATCGTGGATATGATGACCCAGCCAGCCAAAGCCCAGCTCGTCCAGCCCGTGAACGATGATCGACCCGCCAACCCACAGCATCGCAGCAGTGCCGACCCATGTCAGCAGCACCAACACCCCCGGCATGCCGGCGACAATACCGCGGCCCACCGCCCGGGTCGCCCGCAGCCGCCCCCCTGCAACCATCGCCAGCCCGACATCATCGGCCTTCACGATCAGCGCGACGGCCCCATAGACAATGGCCGTAATGCCAACGGCTACGACCACCAAGGTCGCCGCCTGCATCCAAAGACTTGGCGTATCAATCGCGGCCAGCGCAATCGTCATGATCTCCGCCGACAGGATAAAATCCGTCTTGATCGCGCCGCGCACTTTTTCCTCTTCCAAATGCGCGGGGTCGCCTACAGGCGCCGTGTGGGTATCACCGGCGTGAAACGCATGGGCGATCTTCTCGGCCCCTTCGAAACACAAATACCCGCCGCCCAGCATCAGCAACAACGGGATCAACCAAGGTGCGAATGCCGACAACAGCAGACCCACCGGCAACAAGATCAACAACTTGTTGCGGATCGACCCCAGCGCAATCCGCCCCACGATCGGCAACTCGCGCTCTGCGGAAAAGCCGTGGACATATTTCGGTGACACCGCAGCATCATCAATCACCGCACCCGCCGCCTTGGCGCCCGCTTGGGTGGCCTGTCCGATCACATCATCGACCGACGCCGCCGCGACCTTTGCAATAGCCGCGACATCGTCCAAAAGTGCCAATAGTCCGCTCATAGGTGTCCCTTCCGATTCTGTGCTACACAGTTAACCCCTGCCCCACCATCGGCAACCCCGCAATGTTGGCGCCAACCGTTAGCGATAACCGATACCGACAGGCAACCGTTAACGGTAACATATTGAGAAATCGCCCATTTCAACTGGACACAGCCGTCCGAACCCGCCACGAAACCCCAAAAGCACGGGGATACACGCACATGACAGTCACCATCGGGATCAACGGTTTTGGCCGCATCGGCCGCTGCACACTGGCGCATATCACAGAGGCGGGGCGCAACGATGTGCAGGTCGTCAAGATCAACGCCACCGGCCCGATTGCAACGAACGCCCACCTGCTCAAATACGACAGCATCCATGGCCGCTTTGGCAGTCCTGTCACGGTCAAGGGCAACACCCTCGACCTTGGCCGTGGCCCGATCGACGTGATGTCCACCTACAACCCCGAAGACCTTGACTGGTCCGGTGTGGATGTGGTGCTGGAATGTACCGGCAAATTCAACGATGGCATGAAATCCGCCATCCACCTTGATCGCGGCGCTAAAAAAGTGCTGATTTCCGCGCCCGCCACCAACGTTGACCGCACCGTGGTCTATGGTGTGAACCACCGGGACTTGTTGGCGACGGAACGGATGGTGTCCAACGGCTCTTGTACGACCAACTGCCTTGCCCCGCTGGCCAAAGTCCTCAATGATGCCATCGGCATCGAGCGTGGCATCATGACCACGATCCACAGCTACACCGGCGACCAGCCCACGCTCGATCGGCGCCACGCCGACCTTTACCGCGCGCGCGCCGCCGCCATGGCGATGATCCCCACCTCGACCGGCGCCGCCAAGGCATTGGGCGAAGTCTTGCCCGAACTGGCCGGCAAACTTGACGGCACCGCCATGCGCGTGCCCACCCCCAACGTCAGCGCCGTTGACCTGACCTTCGAAGCCGGCAAATCCGTCAGCGTCGCAGACGTGAACGCCATCGTGGCCGAGGCCGCAGGCGGCTATATGGGCATGGTCATGTCCTATGATGACGAAGCAAAGGTCAGCATCGACTTCAACCACACCACACATTCCTGCATCTTCGCCCCTGATCAGACCAAGGTCGTGGGTGGACGCACGGTGCGCGTGCTAGCATGGTACGACAACGAATGGGGCTTTTCGGCACGCATGGCCGATGTTGCAGCCACAATGGGGCGGCTGCACTAATCGGTCGCTGGCCCGTTCACAAGTTTTGCCAAACCGGCACATCCCCGCTAAAGCTACACCATGACCAACGCCATCGCCCTGTTCCTTGCCGCCCTGATCATTGGCTTTCTCGCCCTTGATCACTATGTCCTTGCATGGGGCGCGCCCGAATTTCTGATGCGACGCCTGATCGAGCTTATTGACTACATCGCCTTTTGGCGGTGACACTGACCGTACGATCAACGGTTGACCTTTTGCCATAAATCGCAATGTTAGCGCCAACATTGACCCCGAAGGAGGACATACCATGGCCGTCAAAGTCGCGATTAACGGATTTGGCCGGATTGGCCGCAACGTACTACGGGCCATCATCGAAAGCGGACGCACCGATATTGAGGTGATTGCCATCAACGATCTGGGCCCGGTGGAAACCAACGCCCACCTGCTGCGTTTCGACAGTGTGCATGGCCGCTTTCCGGCCACGGTGACCACGACAGAGACAACGATCGACGTCGGGCGCGGCCCGATGCAGGTCACGGCCATCCGTAACCCCGCCGACCTGCCATGGTCTGATGTTGATGTCGTCATGGAATGCACCGGCATTTTCACCAGCAAGGAATCCTGTCAGGCCCACCTCGACAATGGCTCAAGCCGCGTTCTGATCTCGGCGCCGGGCAAAGACGCCGACAAGACAATCGTCTACGGCGTGAACCACCACACATTGACCAAGGACGATATCGTCGTATCCAACGCCTCTTGCACCAACAATTGCCTGTCGCCCGTGGTCAAGGTTTTGAACGACGCCATTGGCATCACCAAGGGCTTTATGACCACGATCCACAGCTATACCGGCGACCAGCCGACGCTGGACACGATGCACACGGACCTGTACCGCGCCCGTGCCGCCGCCCTGTCGATGATCCCGACCTCGACCGGCGCCGCCAAGGCCGTGGGTCTGGTACTGCCCGAACTCAACGGCAAACTCGACGGTGTCGCGATCCGGGTGCCCACCCCTAACGTGTCCGTCGTCGATCTGACCTTCGAGGCAAGCCGCGCCACAACCGTGGACGAGGTGAACGCCGCGATCATCGCCGCCGCCGATGGCCCACTCAAGGGTATTTTGGGCTATACCGACCTGCCACTTGTCAGCTCTGACTTTAACCACGACCCGCACTCGTCGATCTTCCACCTTGACCAAACCAAAGTGCTCGATGGCACGATGGTGCGGATTCTCACGTGGTACGACAACGAATGGGGCTTTTCGAACCGGATGAGCGATACCGCCGTTGCGATGGGCAAACTGATCTAAGACGCCCGTCATCCCAATCAAAAGCCGCCCCGATCAGGGCGGCTTTTTTTGTGCAGCGTCCGTGTTATGCACCCTTGCGCGCAAAGCGGTCCATCAGCGCCTGATTGACCGCAGGGGTGACAAACTTCGACACGTCCCCGCCCAAACGGGCGATTTCCTTGACCAGCTTCGATGCAATCGCCTGATTCTTGGCATCTGCCATCAAAAACACCGTCTCGATCGCGTTATCCATCGAACGGTTCATGCCAACCATCTGAAATTCATATTCAAAATCCGCAACCGCGCGCAGGCCACGGATAATCACACCGGCCCCCACATCATGGGCGCAATGGATCAAAAGGTTCTCAAACGGATGCACGACGATCTCGCAACCAATGTCACGGCCCAGCGGCACGCATTCCGATTCGACCATCGCCACCCGCGCCTCGAGCGAAAACAGCGGGCTTTTGTCGCGGTTGATCGCCACGCCAATCACCAGCCGATCCACCAGCGAACAGGCGCGCCGGATAATATCAATATGGCCATGCGTCACCGGATCAAACGTGCCGGGGTATAATCCTACGCGCATGGCGCACCTCATGTACTTGGGTCATTGCGCGCACGCAACAATATTGCCAGCCAGAATGCAAGTGGGCTAGTGCCCCATAATCATCCCCTGCAGCGCATCCTTTTCCATCGACAACTCTGACAGCCGCGCCTTGACCACATCGCCGATCGAAATCAGCCCGATCATCGCCCCGCCGTCAACAACCGGCAAATGCCGAAACCGCCCGTTGGTCATCATCTCAAGCACCGCATCCGCGCTGTCTGTCGGCGCACATGTCACCAGCTTGGCCGTCATCATCGCGCTGACCGGCTCATCCAGACAGGACGTGCCGCGCCGGCCCATTTCGCGCACGATATCGCGTTCCGACAGAATCCCATCCAGCGACGTGCCATCCTCCGACACCACCACCGTCCCGATCCGTTTTTCCGACAACAGCTTGACGGCCTCCCTGACATGGTCCGTCGGACGCACCCAGATAACGCCGACATCGGCCTTCGACTTCAAAATTTGTGAAACGATCATAACGGGCTCCTTTGCCGGACTCCTAGAATGACAGCGTGTCAAATCACCACGCTATCTGTCAAGCGTGCCAAGGTCTCCAATCGGGCAACTTCCGCATGGATGCCCACCGTCAAGGCCGCAGCAAACCGCGTCAGCCGGTCCGATTGCCGATCAGACGTATGGCGCACCAGATAGAATGACCGCGTCAGTGACACCTGATCCGTCAGGACCCGGCGCAGTTCGGGTGCGAACGGCAGCGCAAAGTCGTGCACGATCCCCACGCCGCTTTGCCGGATCATCTGCAACTGCACCGCCACTGAATTTGACGCAAGCTGCACACCATCCGCACCCAATGCCCCCAGATAATCCAACTCTTTGTCGAAAATCATGTCGGGGATATAGCCCACAACCGGCCTGCCCTTCAGGTCATCCAACGTCCGCACGGGCCGCGCATCCGCACGCATCGCCAGATGCAGTTGATAATCCGTGACCTTGCGCACCGTCAGCCGCCCCGCCGCCGGGGGGCTGACGGTAATCGCCATATCCGCCTCGCGCCGCGACAGGTTCACGACCCGCGGCAGGGCCAAAATCTGCACCTCCAGATTGGGGTTGTCCGCCCGGATCGCGGCGCAGACCTGCGGCAGCAGAAAATTCGCAGCGCCATCCGGTGCCCCGATCCTGATCTGCCCCGTCAGCCCTGCGGACGCGCCCTGCCCTTCGTCAAATGCCAATGCCAACTGCACTTCCGCCTCTGCAGCGCGGTCCCGCATCCGCTCGCCCAGATCGGTCAGCGCATAGCCTTGCGGTGATTTCACAAACAACGCCGCGCCCAATGCACGCTCCAACCGCGCGACACGGCGGCCCAATGTGGCCGGGTCCATCTTCAGCATCGGTGCCGCACCCGACAGGCTTTCGGCCCGCGCCACAGCTAGAAACACCCGCATATCATCCCAGTTCTCCATGGCGTCCTTGCATTTTTGCAAAATGATTTTGATATATTCATTCTTTTAGGTTCAAAAACGCAAGCCTATAGTGTCACAAATCTCAGGAGGATATCATGCAAGAACTGACGCACTACATCGGCGGCACGCACGTCAAAGGCACATCAGGCCGCTTTGCCGATGTCTACAACCCCGCCACCGGCGAAGTGCAGGCACGCGTGCCGCTCGCCAATGCTGCGGAAATGGCCCAAGCGGTCGAAATCGCCGCCAAAGCCCAGCCCGCATGGGCCTCCGTCAACCCCCAGCGTCGCGCGCGCGTCATGATGGCCTTTGTTGGCCTGCTGAACCGCGACATGGACAAACTCGCCGAAGCCCTCAGCCGCGAGCATGGCAAGACCCTGCCCGATGCCAAGGGCGACGTGATCCGCGGCCTCGAAGTCGTCGAATACTGCATTGGCGCGCCGCAGTTGCTCAAGGGTGAATTCACCGACAGCGCGGGCCCCGGCATCGACATGTATTCCATGAAACAGGCGCTTGGCGTCACCGCCGGCATCACCCCGTTCAACTTCCCCGCCATGATCCCGCTGTGGATGTTCGCCCCCGCCATCGCCTGCGGCAACGCTTTCATCCTCAAACCGTCTGAACGTGACCCATCCGTGCCATTGATGCTGGCTGAACTCATGGAAGAAGCGGGCCTGCCCAAAGGGATCCTGCAGGTCGTCAACGGCGACAAGGAAGCTGTGGATGCGATCCTTGATCACGATGTGATTCAGTCCATCGGCTTTGTCGGCTCGACGCCCATCGCCGAATATATTTACGGACGTGGCTGCGCGAACGGCAAACGGGTGCAGTGTTTCGGCGGCGCCAAAAACCACATGATCATCATGCCCGACGCCGACATGGACCAAGCTGCCGATGCGCTGATCGGCGCGGGCTACGGTGCCGCTGGCGAACGCTGCATGGCGATCTCGGTTGCGGTCCCTGTCGGTGATGAAACTGCCGATCGGCTGATTGCGAAACTGATCCCGCGCATCGAAAAGCTCAAGGTTGGGCCATATACATCCGGTAACGACGTGGACTACGGCCCGGTCGTCACGGCAGCGGCCAAGGCAAACATCCTCAAGCTCATCGAATCCGGTGTGGCCCAAGGCGCCGAACTGGTCGTCGATGGCCGCGATTTCAACCTGCAAGGCTATGAAGACGGGTTCTTTGTCGGGCCCCACCTGTTCGACCGCGTCACCAAAGACATGGACATCTACACCAAGGAAATCTTTGGCCCCGTCCTGTCCTGCGTGCGCGCGCAATCCTACGAAGAGGCGCTGGGTCTCGCGATGGATCACGAATACGGCAACGGCACCGCGATTTTCACCCGCGATGGCGACGCGGCACGCGACTTTGCCAACCGGATCAACATCGGTATGGTCGGCATCAACGTGCCGATCCCCGTGCCGCTGGCCTATCACACCTTTGGTGGCTGGAAGAAATCCATGTTCGGCGATCTCAACCAGCACGGGCCGGATGCGTTCAAGTTCTACACCCGGACCAAAACCGTCACGTCGCGTTGGCCCTCGGGTATCAAGGATGGCAGCGCCTTCTCGATCCCGTTGATGGACTAAGTATCACACCAGCATCTTGCCGATGTAATGCGCCACCGGTGCAATCAGATCGGCATCATCCCAGCAGGACCCGTGTGAAAGCGGGTCCCACCTGACCGCCAATGGCGCGCCCAGACTGATCGGCACATCGCGCAATTGCCGTAGCTCTTCCGGCGGATAGGCAAGCAGTAACACCGGAATGTTGCAGCCAAAGGTCATCAGCCCCGCCACCTTGCGCATGTTTTGCAAGGGCGACCTGTACCGCCCGGTGCCAGTGCGTTTTTCAAACCGCTGCAAATCGTGAATATAGTGCGACACGATGTGCCCGCCCAGCGAATGGGCCAGAATCAACACCGCGCCGTCAGGGCCGATATCGGCTTCCATATCGCGCCCGGCCATTTCAATACGGGCGTGGACCTGTTCGTAAATCGCCGCCGATCCATCCGCTGTCTGCTGTCTTGCGATAGGCCGCCGCGTCCGACAACGCAGACATGATGAACGCGCGCGGTGCATCCGCATTTGTCTTGTCGCGGATCGTTTTGAAATATGCGGCCTGCCGCCCGTGCAGAATGTCCTCCCAGAACACCTCGCGTCAGGCGACATGGCCCGCCCTTTCACCCAAATTCCGCCGAACCCGGCGGGACATATCTTTGGAAAATGACAATGCATCGGTACGCTCCGGGCAGGAATTGTCCGGATTGCCAACGCCATGAATGACGATACCGCCGATTCGCTGTTGGGACACTCAATTATCCTTTTGCTGCTCATGCTCTTATGCACAGGCAAGAATAATCAAATACTAATGCCCATCGGTCAGCTGGTGGTGCCCGGCGTATAATGCTGGCTTTGCTGTCCAAATGCCGCCTGAACGCGCCCCGTCGCCTTGCCAAGGTTTCGCGCGGCCAGTGCCAGACCTCGGAACTTGTCAAACGGTGACACCAGCAGATAAACCGTCGCACGCATGACGCCGACGAAATACATCACAAACGCATCCAACTTGCGCTTTGGGCGCCGCGACAGCCGGCTCATTTCAAGGTCGCGACAGCGTTGGAAATGATATCTCAGGGTCAAACGCGACAGCGGACGTATTTCGGTCGCCACCGCATCCGCAACCCACCCCGTCCGGCCCCCCGCCGCTGCAAAGCTTGCGTGAAATGCACTGTCTTCACCGCCTGAAAAACGCAGGCTCTCATCGAATCGGGTGCCCAGACGGCGCTGGGTCGCAAGGCGCAGCATCCAATTGCCTGTGAAAATCGCAAAGCCGCCTTCGCGCGCCGACCCTACGCTTTGTGCGCGCTCCGCGTGGTTGCGCGCGGCGCGGGTCCGCACATCGGCAAGCACGCTGCGTTGTACAAACGCCAATTCCGCGCCCGCCGGTGGGTCGAACAGAACCGGGCCACCCACCAGATCAAGGTCGCGTGTCGCAATACCCGCGTACAGCTTTTGCAGCCAATCTTGCGCGACCACCTCATCATCATCGACAAACGCAAGAAAATCACAGCCCTCAGCCAGCGCCATATCAAGCACCTTATTGCGGGCAAACGGAATACCCAGTTCCGGCTGCAGCGCCAGCTTGACCGCAAACACCTCTCCCAGCGGGTGCCCTTCGACAAGCGACTGCGTGGTCATGACCGTGTCATTCTCGACGACCACGACAATGATATCGGCGTCGGGCAACGGCGCCATGGCCAAAATACTGTCCAACAATGTCGACAGCATATCCAGTCTGCGATGTGTGATCACACCAATCGCTATCTTTGGTTTCAGGTTCGCCATGACCACCCTCCGGAACGATAATTTACGATGCCAGTCTCCCCATGGCTGGACCCATGCTGCAATGGGTTGCCAAAGGCAACAAACAACTCGACAATATGAACAAGTGTTCAATTCTTACCGAGGGAAGATATCATGGACTTCGCCCTGACCGAAGAGCAAACCGCCATCTTTGACATGGCACAGGCGTTTGGCGCCGAACATATCGCCCCCAACGCCCGCATTTGGGAAAGCGCGGGCACAATCCCCAAAGACCTTTGGCCGAGACTTGCCGATCTGGGGTTTGGCGGGCTTTATGTGTCCGAAGACAATGGCGGATCAGGGCTGTCGCGCCTTGACGCAACGTTCGTCTTCGAAGCCCTCTCACAGTCCTGCGCCTCGGTTGCCGCTTTCCTTTCGATCCACAACATGTGTGCAAAGATGATCGAAACCTATGGCTCGGATGCCCTGCGTGCCCGCGTCCTGCCCCGCGCGCTGCGCATGGACATGGTCCTGTCGTACTGCCTGACAGAACCGGCGTCCGGCTCCGATGCTGCCGCACTGAAAACGCGCGCACAGCGTACCGACAACGGCTACAGCCTGACCGGAACCAAGGCATTCATCTCAGGCGGCGGCTATTCCGATGGCTATATCGTGATGGCGCGCACCGGCGATGACGGCCCCAAAGGGATCAGCGCACTGCTGGTCGAAGCCGACGCACCCGGCCTGTCATTTGGCGGGCTCGAGGACAAGATGGGCTGGCGGTCCCAGCCAACCCGGCAAGTGCAGCTTGATGATTGCACGACACCGGCCGAAAATCTGCTTGGCGACGAAGGCCAAGGCTTCAGATACGCGATGGCAGGCCTTGACGGTGGGCGGCTCAACATCGCCGCCTGCTCCATCGGGGCGGCGCAATCGGCACTCGACCAGACGCTGGCGTATATGCGCGAACGCCACGCCTTCGGCAAATCCATTGACCAGTTCCAAGGTCTGCAATTTCGCCTTGCCGACATGGAAATCGACCTGCAATCCGCCCGCATCTTCCTGCGCCAGGCTGCGTGGAAACTCGACACCTGCGCGGCTGATGCGACAAAATTCTGCGCAATGGCCAAGAAGAATGCAACCGAAGTCGGCAGCCGCGTCGCCGACGGCTGCTTGCAGCTGCATGGTGGATATGGCTATCTTGCCGACTACGGGATCGAAAAGATCGTGCGCGACCTGCGGGTCCATCAAATCCTTGAAGGCACCAATGAAATCATGCGGCTGATCACCGCGCGGCACCTGATCCAATAACGCAACACCGTCCAGGACCTGATCCGGGACCTCCACCCCGGACAGACCATGACCGATATCCTCATCCGCAAAACCGGGCGCGCCGGACATATTACGCTTAACCGGCCCCAGGTGCTCAATGCGCTGACATGGGACATGTGCCTCGCCATCGAAACCGCCCTGGACGACTGGCGCAACGACCCCGACGTTGCCCTGATCATCATCGACGGTGCCGGCGACCGCGCCTTTTGCTCGGGCGGTGACATTGCGGAAATGTACGCAACCGGCAAACGCGGCGATGCGGACTATGGCCGCCGCTTCTGGCGCGACGAATACCGGCTCAATGCGAAACTGTTCAAGTTCCCGAAACCTGTCGTCACCTTTCTGCAGGGCTTTACGATGGGTGGCGGCGTCGGCATCGGCTGCCACGGCTCACACAGGATCGTCTGCGACAGTAGCCAGATCGCAATGCCGGAATGTACCATCGGACTGGTCCCCGACGTCGGCGGATCGCTTATTCTGGCGCGCGCACCGGGCCACTGCGGCGAATACCTCGGCCTGACCGGCGACCGCATGGATGCGGGTGATGCGCTCCATGCAGGCTTCGCCGACTACTACATCCCTGAACTACATTGGGACACGCTCAAACAAACCCTGGCCCGCACCGGCGCGCCCGCCGCCGTTGATGCCGCAGCCCACCCCGCCCCGCCAAGCCGCCTCCAAGGATGGCAAGCCGACATCGACCGGATTTTCAGCGGTGACCGGCTTGGCGATATCTACCGCGCCATGGCATTCACGCCCGGCCCGACAGCCGAACGCGCGCGCAAATTGATGGACCGCAACGCGCCCCTGGCAATGGCCGTAGCCACCGAGATCATCCACCGCGTCCGCATGGGTCAACGTATTGAAAACGCACTGGATCAGGAATTCCGCTATACCTTCCGCTGCGTCGCCCAGGGCGACTTTATCGAAGGCATTCGTGCGGCGATCATCGACCGCGATCGCACCCCGCGCTGGCAACACAAAAGCTGGGAAGACGTGCCCGGCAAGGATATCTTGCGCATGACCCTGCCACTGGGCCAGGATGCGCTGCAATGGGAGGAACCATCATGAAAATAGGCTTCATCGGACTGGGCAACATGGGCGCACCCATGGCGGCAAACCTTGCAAAAAAACATGATGTCATCGGCTTTGATACAGCGGCCAAACCCGATGGCCTCACCTTGGCCGACAGCGCCGCCGCAGCCGCAAAAGACGCCGACGTCGTGATCACCATGCTGCCCAACGGCAATATTTTGCGCGCGGTCGCATCCGAAATTCACCCGGTGATGAAGCCGGGCGCAATCCACCTGGACTGCTCGACGATTGACGTCGAAAGCGCGCGCGCCGTGGCCGCTCAGGCCGAAGGCAGGGGGCTGCACGCGATGGACGCCCCGGTCTCGGGCGGTATCGGCGGGGCCACCAACGGCACCCTGACATTCATGGCCGGCGGCCCGGATGCCGCCTTCGCCACCGTCAAACCACTTTTCGACATCATGGGCCAAAAAGCCGTCCACTGCGGGCTGGCCGGCAACGGCCAAGCCGCCAAAATCTGCAACAACATGATCCTCGGCGTCACCATGATCGCCACCTGCGAGGCTTTCGTGCTGGCCGACAAACTCGGGCTCGACCGGCAGGCCATGTTCGACGTGGTCAGCACATCATCAGGTGCCTCCTGGAGCATGACCGCCTACTGCCCCGCCCCCGGTATCGGCCCGACCAGCCCGGCTGACAACGATTACAAACCGGGCTTCGCCGCTGAACTGATGCTCAAAGACCTGAATCTCGCGCAAATGGCCGCTCAGGCTGTGGATGCGGACACACCCATGGGTCACGCCGCCCGCGCCCTTTATGCACAGTTCGTCGAAAACGAAAACGGCGCAGGTCGTGACTTTTCGGCCATGCTGCCCCGCTTCGAAAAACGCGGGCGCGGATAATTTCTTATGTCCTGAAATACTCCCGCGCGGCGCGCATCAAATTTCTGGAAATTTGATAACACCCTTAGCAAACCTGCGTTATTCAGCGGCCAACTTGCGCGGGCGCAACATCTCCTTGAGATAGCGACCCGTGTGACTTTCCGCGACCTCGGCGACTTTCTCGGGTGTCCCGGTCGCAACGATCCGGCCACCACCATCGCCACCCTCAGGACCAATATCAATGATATGGTCGGCCGTCTTGATCACATCCAGATTATGCTCGATCACGACAACGGAATTGCCCTGATCCACCAACTCATGCAGCACCTCCAACAGCTTGCGCACATCCTCGAAATGCAGGCCCGTCGTCGGCTCATCCAGAATATACAGCGTGCGCCCCGTTGATCGCCGCGCAAGTTCCTTGCTCAACTTCACCCGCTGCGCCTCACCGCCCGACAGCGTCGTCGCCTGTTGACCAACCTTGATATACCCCAGCCCGACACGCATCAGCGCATCCATCTTCTCACGAATGCTCGGCACCGCCGTAAAGAACTGCTGCGCGTCTTCCACATTCATGTCCAGCACATCGGCAATGGATTTACCTTTGAACTTGATCTCCAAGGTCTCGCGGTTATACCGCGCGCCCTTGCACGTCTCGCAGGTCACATAAACGTCGGGCAAAAAGTGCATCTCGATCTTGATGACACCATCACCCTGACACGCCTCGCAACGCCCGCCCTTCACGTTGAACGAAAACCGCCCCGGTTTATAGCCGCGCGCCTTCGCCTCGGGCAGCCCGGCAAACCACTCGCGGATCGGGGTGAACGCGCCCGTATATGTCGCCGGGTTCGACCGTGGTGTGCGACCAATGGGGCGCTGGTCAATATCAATCACCTTATCAAGATGCTCAAACCCTTTGATCGTCTCACAAGGCCCCGGCGTCTGGCGCGCGCCATTCAACTTCATCGACGCATTCTTGAACAAGGTCTCGATCGTCAGCGTGGATTTGCCGCCACCTGACACGCCCGTCACACAAACAAACATCCCCAGCGGAAAATCCGCCGTGACATTTTGCAGGTTATTGCCCGTGGCCTTGACGACGGTCAGCTTTTTCTGGGTGCCCTTGCGGCGCACCTTTGGCACCGCGATCTCGCGCGCGCCGATCAGATACTGACCCGTCACCGACGCCGGATCGGCCATAATCTCGGCGGGTGTGCCCTTGGCAACAACCTGCCCGCCATGCACCCCGGCCCCAGGCCCGATATCAAAGACATAATCCGCCTCGCGGATCGCCTCCTCGTCATGTTCGACCACGATCACCGTATTGCCCTGATCGCGCAGGTTCTTCAGCGTCGTCAGCAGCCGGTCATTGTCGCGCTGGTGCAACCCGATCGACGGCTCGTCCAACACATAAAGCACCCCCTGCAACCCCGACCCGATCTGACTGGCCAGCCTGATCCGCTGGCTTTCGCCGCCCGACAACGTCCCCGAATTGCGCGATAGCGTCAGATACTCAAGGCCCACATTGTTCAAAAACCCCAGCCGCTCGCGCACTTCTTTCAAAATCGCCTTGGCAATTTCGTTCTTCTGCTTGCTCAGCTGATCCGGCACGGCCTTGCACCAATCATAGGCCTCCTTGATCGACATCTGCACGACGTGACCCACATGCAGGCCGCCAATCTTCACGGCCAACGCCTCTTCGCGCAGACGGAACCCACCGCAGGCTCCGCAGTTGCGGTTATTCTGAAAGCCCTCGAACTCTTCGCGGATCCAATTGCTGTCGGTCTCGCGGTATCGGCGCTCCATATTGGGGATCACACCCTCAAAGGCCCGCTCTACCTGATAGACGCGGCCACCTTCATCATACCGAAACTTGATCTCCTGCTTGCCCGAGCCGTACATAAACACCTGCTGCACGGCGGGGTCCAAATCCTTCCAGCGGGCGTTCTTGTTGAACCCGTAATGTTTGGCAATCGCCTCGATCGTCTGCAGGAAATAGGGGGATTTCCCCTTGCGCCACGGCGCCAATGCACCATCGGCAATCTTCAGCGTGACATCAGGCACCACGAGTTGCTCATCAAAGAACAGCTCGACCCCCAACCCGTCACACGACGGACAGGCCCCAAACGGTGCGTTGAACGAAAACAAACGCGGCTCAATCTCGGGGATGGTGAACCCCGACACCGGACAGGCGAATTTCTCGGAAAATGTCAGCCGCTCCGGCGCGCCCTCAGCCGGTGCCGTCTCAAGCACGGTAATTCCATCGGCCAGATCCAATGCGGTGCGGAAACTATCGGCAAGCCGCGTCTCCAGCCCCTCGCGCACCACGATCCGGTCAACGACCACATCAATGTCGTGGCGAAACTTCTTGTCCAGCGTCGGCGGCTCGTCCAGCTCATAGAATGCGCCGTCCACCTTGACCCGCTGGAACCCCTGCTTGCGTAGCTCCAGAAACTCCTTGCGATACTCGCCCTTGCGGTCACGCACGATCGGCGCCAGCAGATACCCCCGCGTGCCGTCCTCCAGGGCCATCACCCGGTCGACCATATCCTGCACCTGCTGCGCCTCGATCGGCAGACCGGTGGTCGGCGAATAGGGCGTGCCCGCACGGGCGAACAACAGCCGCAGATAGTCGTAAATCTCGGTAATCGTGCCAACGGTGGACCGCGGGTTTTTCGATGTGGTTTTTTGCTCGATCGAAATGGCCGGGCTTAGCCCTGAAATATGATCGACATCGGGCTTTTCCATCATATCCAGAAACTGCCGTGCATACGCGCTCAGGCTCTCGACATAGCGCCGCTGCCCCTCTGCATAGATCGTGTCGAACGCCAACGAAGACTTTCCCGACCCCGACAGCCCGGTGATCACCACCAGCTTGTCACGCGGAATATCCACGTCGATGTTCTTCAGGTTATGTTCGCGCGCGCCGCGCACTTCGATGTATTTCAGCTCAGCCATGTCTTCACCCTCATCCACCTGTAGGCACATAAGGCAGCCAACAGCATGGTCCAACCGCAATATAGAACATAGGCGGAACATTTACACATTTATTTCACCCTGCCCGCATTCACACGGGCCTGCCGCCGCACTTGACCTGCCGCAATCGGCCCATCCGCCAATCTGCTAAAATGGCATTGCCCAATAATACAGGTGACGGCCATGCAAACCAATGCCCTTCCCCACTACGACGACAGCGTGAACACCACCGGTTGCTGCCCCAAATTCAACCCACGCGGCTGGGACAACGCAGACCTGCACTTCAAGGACAAGGACTTCATCCGCGCTATTACCAAAAGCGCGCTGCATATCCCAATCGACATGGGCAGGGTCTTTGGCCGGGTCCAAGGGCATATCGACGATGCCGGCGCTTATGACAACGACAACTGCATCGTCCTCAGCCGCGATTTGTCCCCATGGCGGGCCGAGCATCTCTTCTCCGTGTCAAACCCCGTCCCCGACGAAGAAACCATCAAGCTGTCGGGCGATTTCATCACCAAAGTGTTTGAGGGGCCCTATCGCGAAGCCAGACATTGGCACGATGACATGCGCGCCCTCGCCAAATCCAAAGGCGGCACATCCGACACGGTTTATTTCTTCTACACCACCTGCCCCAAATGCGCCAAAGCCTATGGCAAGAACTACGTCATCGGCGTTGCACGCCTCTGATCCCGCATGTCTTAACGCGGCATGCACACCTTGACCGCACGCCAGATTAACCCGCCCGGTGCATGACATCGGTACTTACGCGGTCTGTACAGGTTCTGCACGGCGTCTGCATCGCCAATTTCCCAATAAAATAGGGCTTTAACACATGAAAAAGGCCCGCCGTTTCCGACAGGCCCTCAATAGTCACCGTGCGTTGCGCCCGCTCAGAAATGGATCGCCCGCCCGTAAGCGTCCAGCACACTTTCATGCATCATTTCGGACAATGTCGGATGCGGGAACACAGTGTTCATCAGGTCCTCTTCCGTGGTCTCCAACTGGCGGCCCACAACATAGCCCTGGATCAGCTCCGTCACTTCCGCGCCCACCATATGCGCGCCCAACAGCTCGCCTGTCTTGGCATCAAAGATCGTCTTTACCATGCCCTCGGGTTCACCCAACGCGATGGCTTTGCCGTTACCGATAAAGGGAAAACGACCAACCTTGATGTCATAACCCAGATCTTTCGCCTTGGCCTCCGTATACCCCACGCTGGCGACCTGTGGATGGCAATAGGTGCAGCCGGCAATGCTCTCTGGCTTGACGGGATGCGCATGTTTGCCCGCGATCAGTTCGGCCACCATGACGCCCTCGTGCGACGCTTTGTGCGCCAGCCAGGGTGCCCCGGCGATATCGCCAATCGCATAAAGCCCCTCAATCCCGGTGCGGCAGAATTCATCGGTCACGACATGGGTCCGGTCAATCTTGACACCCAGCGCCTCAAGCCCTAGATTTTCCACGTTACCAATAATGCCTACCGCACTGATAACAGTATCGAATTCCATCTTTTCAATCTTGCCGCCAGCCTCGATATGGGCGACCACCTTGCCGTTGCCACGGTCCAGCTGTTTGACCATGGATTTCTCCATGATCTTCATGCCCTGCTTCACGAACGCCTTTTTGGCAAAGGCCGAAATCTCGGCGTCCTCTACGGGCAGCACGCGGTCCATCACTTCAACGACCGTCGTGTCGGCACCCAGCGTGTTGTAAAAGCTAGCAAATTCAATCCCAATCGCGCCCGAACCGATGACCAGCAGCTTTTTGGGCATCCGTTTGGGCGTCAGCGCGTGCTTGTAGGTCCAGACCAGGTCGCCATCCGCCTCGAGGCCGGGCAATTCGCGGGCACGAGCGCCGGTGGCCAGAACGATGTTCTTCGCCGTCAGTTCCTCGGTTCCCTTCTCACCTTTAACAGTCACTTTACCTTTTGCGGGGATCATAGCCTCGCCCATAAAGACCGTGACCTTATTCTTCTTCATCAAATGGCCGATACCACCCGACAGCTGCGCCGCAATACCGCGCGACCGCTTTACAACCGCATCAAGATCATAGCCGATTCCATCCGCCTTCAGGCCAAATTCCTTGGCCCGGTGCATCAGATGAAACACTTCCGAACTGCGCAGCATCGCCTTGGTCGGGATGCACCCCCAGTTCAGACAGATACCGCCCAGATGCTCACGCTCCACGATGGCGACATTCATCCCCAACTGTGCGCCCCTAATTGCGGCCACATAGCCGCCCGGTCCAGCACCGATTACGATCAGGTCAAAGTTCTTCGCAGCCATGCACGGGCCCTCCAGTTTCAAATTTAGTTGAACACTAAACTATTTCCAAAGGGACCTCTAGTGACCTTAAGGCATATCAGCTATCGCGCGGATGCAGTGCAGCCTATTTTGCGGCTTCAAGCTGTGCGCGAATAGCTGCGCCATAGCCACCAGCGTCCAGAAATGCCTGCTCAGCAGCCGTTGTTTTCCGACCCAAGGCCTTGTTACGATAGGGAAAACGCCCAAACTTTCGGATCACAGCACGATGCGCGCAGGCGTGGTCTTCATTATTGCGGCCGGTTTCGGGCATCCGCGCATGAATCAAGCGCACGGCGCGATCCTGATCGGCCAGATTTTCGGAATGCATCATTGGCAGATAGAAAAACTGCCGGGCCGGTTCGCTGATTTTCATATCCCAGTTGCGATCAACAGCCATCTTTGCCGCCGCCAGGGCCAGCCTGTCGGTCGCGAACGCCTTGCCGCTGTCACGGAACATGTTGCGCGGAAACTGATCCGTCAGAATGATATAGGCCAGCGCACCGGACGGATATGTCAACCACAATCCAAGCGCCCCTTGGGTCGCTTGTTGCCATGTTTCAACAAACAAATCTCGGATCTTGGCGTCAAACGCCGGGTCCGATTTGTACCAGTCTTCCGGCTTGCATTCATCTAGCCAGAACGCCAGCACATCTTCCGGGGTTACCACGGCACCACTCCCTTAAACGGCCACGTAATTAGGCCCAAACAAACAGATAACCCCAGTCGAGACAAGACGTTACTACGCTGCATTGGGCGATTCTTCTTCCTCTGTCTCAATATACACCTCTTGCGCGACCGCCGCGACGATCGGCGTCGATGATGCCGAAACCGGCACATAGTGAACCGGCTCACCTTCCAGGTCGCTGCGGCTACGCTGCGTCGACCGGTACAGGCCATACGCCCCGACCGCCAACATCAGCAACGCCGTGAACAACCAAAAGCCGTTGGCACCGATCCGGTCCATCATCCCGCCCACGATCAGCGGGCCCATGATTGCGCCCAGCCCGTTAATGAACAACAGCCCCCCGGACGCCGCCGCCATATCATCTTTCTCAAGATAATCATTGGTATAGGCGATCAGCAGCGCATAAAGCGGGTTCGACGTGCCGCCCACAATCGCACCACTGATCAGGATCAGCGCAAAACTGCCCGGCATCAGGAACGCAATCAGCGACCCCGCGCCGCCAATCAGCGATAGCCAGATGATCAGGACCCGCCGGTCCATACGGTCCGACAGCCAGCCGATCGGATACTGCAGAAACAGCGCGGCGATATAGATGACCGACACGAACAGCGAAATCTCTCCGACGCTCAGCCCGACCCGGTTGCCGTAAACCGCCGACATCCCGAACTGCGCGGAAAACACGCCGCCCAGCATGAACATACCAACGCACGCCAGTGGCGACGCAGCAATCAAGCCGCTGACTTTCATAGGCTTTGTAGATGCAAATGCCGGCGTTGGGCGTACCGACAGCAAAATCGGCGCAAAGGCCAGCGACACCAGAATCGAAGGGATAATGAACAGCACATACCCCGAAATATCCCCCTGGCTGACGATCCACTGCGCAAACACGATGCCCGCCATCTGCACGATCATGTAAAGCGACAGCGCCTTGCCGCGGGTTTCATTGGTCGACGCATCGTTCAGCCAGCTTTCCGCAGTAATATAGACCCCGCAAAAACAGAACCCGATGATCACACGGCCAATCGCCCATGCCCACGGCTCAACCAGTGTCGGGTACATGATCAGCACGGCAGAAATCAGTGATCCGAATGCCGCAAAGACCCGCACATGGCCGACCCTGCGGATCAGGCCGGGCGTCAGCCGCGAACTGAACAGAAAGCCCAGGAAATAAGCCGACATCACGATCGACAGCGCAAAGGTGCTAAACCCTTCCTGATCGCCGCGCAGGCCCAACAGCGTGCCCTGCAGGCCATTCCCGACCATCAGCAGAAAAAGACCTAAAAATAGGGCCCAGGACCCCGACAACACCTGAAACATTTTGATCCCTTTGCCCTGACGACTGCCGCGTAGTCGCGCCTTGCTTGTCAGTATCTGCGCAGTTTACCGCAATCGGGCTTACAAACCCGCCTGTTCACGCGCCCTTTGGCAGTAAAAGCGACGCATCGCCATAGGAAAAGAACCGGTAGTCCGCATTTATTGCATGGGTATAGATGGCCCGGATTTGCGCGCTGCCCATCAGCGCCGAAACTAGCATCATCAGCGTTGATTTCGGCAGGTGGAAATTGGTCATCAGCCCGTCGGCGATCTGGAACGCAAACCCCGGCATGATGAAGATATCCGTCGGCCCGGTCCATGGCTGCAATTGTCCGTCCTTCGCCGCACTTTCAATCAGCCGCAAGGCGGTCGTGCCCACCGGAATGACCCGCCCACCGGCGGCTTTGGTGGCGTTGATCTGGGTCGCGGCCTCGGGCGTCACCTCGCCCCATTCGGAATGCATTTTATGATCGCGGACATCGTCCACCTTGACCGGCAGAAAGGTGCCCGCGCCCACATGCAACGTCACATGTGTGAACTGCACGCCACGCGCGGCCAACGCCGCCAGCAACGGGCCGTCAAAATGCAACGATGCCGTCGGGGCCGCCACGGCCCCGGCCTGACGCGCCCAGTAGGTCTGATAATCGTGCTTGTCTGCCTCATCCGCCGGTCGCTTGGCGGCGATATAGGGTGGCAAGGGCATTGCACCAACCCGCGCCAGTGCCGCATCGAAATCATCACCTATCAAGTTGAACCGCAGCACCGCCTGCCCGTCTTCGCGGGCCATGACCTGCGCTGACAAATCGTCGGAAAAGATGATCATCTCACCATCGCGCACCTTCTTGAGAGGCTTGAGCAAGGCCGCCCAATCCCCGCTTGCGCGCGGCTCAAGCAAGGTCACTTCGATCCGGGCCGCCGTGTCGCCCGCCTCGCCTGATCTGTGGCGCATGCCCGACAATCGTGCAGGGATCACCTTGGTGTCATTCAGCACCAACCGGTCACCGGGGCGCAGAATATCTGGCAAATCAGACACCGTCCGATCCGCGATCCGGTCGCCGTCAGCCAGCAGCATGCGCGCCGACGATCGGGGCCGCGCGGGACGCACCGCGATCAACCGCTCGGGCAGGTCAAAGTCAAAATCACTTAGCTTCATTGATCGAGTTCCGGCGGCGGTCTGCGGAAAATCTCGCGGAACATGCCCGGCGTCAGCGCCGACAGCGGGTTCACGCTGACCTGCGGCGCATCAGCGGTTCCGCCGATGTTGAAGTTGAAGCCAATCAGCCCCTCACCCTTGCGGGTCAGGAATGAGCCAACGCTATTCAGAAGATAAAATGGTGACACGACGCCCTGCAGATCAATTTGTTTGCTCGCCAGCGTGTAGATACCATCGACCGAAATGCCAAGACCGGGACCGACCGCGCTGGCCTGCGTGACAATCACCTGTGTCGGGCTTAGCCGGAACCGCGCGTCCACCTCATCAAAGGCCAGCCCCTTCCCGTCCATCTGCTGCAACAGCCCGACCACACTGATCGCATCCAGCAACGCTGCAATGGCAGGCGCATCGCGCACCCGCAAACCGCGCAGCGCCAAGGCCCCGTCAAACGCGCCTGCGTCCCCCGCCGGCAACAGCGTCAGATCAAGCGTGCCACCGACCGCATTGCGCATGAACCCCGCCGCAAGAAGCACGCCGCCCGCGTCATCACTGCGCAGCCGGACGGCAGATCGGCCATCGCGCGGCGCTACGGCACCCTGCACCGCAACCGCACCGTTGACGCGCGCATCAAACTGCCCGCTGAACCCGCCAGCGCCGTTGAAATCCCCCCGAAACCCGGTCAGCGCGATACCTTCGGTAATCTGCAAACGATCCAGCGCAATCTGCATCGGCCCGCCCTCGCCTTGCCCGGCACCAAAGCTGGCCCGGCGCAGGTCAAGCGTGCCGCCCGCGATCTCGACGCCCACGGGCTGGCCACGTCCGCGCCCCACGATGGTGATCGGCGCATCAAACCAATTGCCAATGCGCACCCGTTCAAAACGGGCCGCCGCCAAGGTCCCGCCATCGGTAAGGTCGATGCGCCCCTGCGCCTGCAGCCCGCCTCCATTGATGACAAGCGTCTCAATGCGCGGCACAGCCCCCAGCGTACCCGCGACACGCAGTTCACCGGCGGTATCGGCAGCTTTGGCCCACCCAATCGGCGGCAAGGCCACCCGCAGCCCCCGCAAATCGGACGCCAGCGTAAAGGCAGGCGGTGCCCCGCGCAGCAGATCAATCGTCAGCTGTCCTTGCCCTGCACCCGTGATCGTCCCGGGCGGCAAAGCGATGCCGAACGCATCCAAAAATCGCGGCGACAGCTCTATCGTCGCCTGCACCTGACTGCGGCCTTTGAACTCCGGGCCAAATTGCTGCGTCCACATCCCGTTGACCGGCACATCCCCCACCCTGATCGGGCCGCCAATCTGCAACCCGCTGCGGTCGGCGCGCACCGTCAACGCTGGCGCGGACAGGGTACGACCGGGGATCAATACCGCGCTGCGCACCCCGCTTAAATCAGCAGTCATGTCAAAATCGACCTCGGCGTTGGTCAACCGCGGCTTCAGCGGCAGCGTAATCCGACCGGCGGCAACCGCCCTGCCATCCGCGATGGCTACCGGCAAATTGGCCTTATTGAGAAACTCAAACGGGGGCTGGTTCAGGACAGACAGCATCGCGGTCACCGAACTTGCAACCCGCAAATCCAGCACGGCAGGCGCGTTGGGCACACGCATGTTGGGAATACTGAAAACCGACCCGGCAAGGTTCACCTGCCCACCCTCGGGGGCCGCGACATGCCCGGTATCAAGGCTGACAACGACGCTGCTGTCGATAAACGATACCGCCCCATATCCGTCGGTAATCGGCGGCAGATGGCGTAGAAATTTCACCTCCGCTCCCGCAAACTCGAACCCGGCAGCAAAATGCGGCACCACCGTGGGCCGCAACCGCAGCCCGGCTGCAACATTGAATATCCGCCCCTGCGCCAGATTATTGACAAACCACGTGCGGGTCCGGGGTTTCAGCGTGGGCGGCCAATAGGCGATCAGTTTGGCGGGCGTGATCTCATCCGCCGTGACATCCATCGCCACCTGCCAGCCTGCAGCAGTGGCCGCAACATTGCCCCGCGCCATTGCCATGACTGGCCCGTCGTTGATGACCAACTGCCCCACTTCGATGCGAAACGGATCAAGACGCAGACGCAGATCAATTGCGACCGCAGGCACCGCCAGCGGTGCCTCATAAAGCCCGGCTGGGTTCACCACCAGATCACGAAACTGGAACTGCGCCAGCAGCGCACGCGGCAAGCCGTCGCGAAATTCGCGCAGATATGCCTGCCCCGAGGCCTTCAACTGCCCCCATTCGGTTTCCAGCGTGATCTGATCAAAAACAATCTGATCGCGCGTCGGATGATACGTCAGATAGGCCTTCGCGGCGTCAAACCGCACCGGTGCCGTCGCCGGGTTCGGCTGCAACACCCCCTGCCCGATCTCAAGCACGGCACTCAGCGGCCCCAGCGCACCATCCGCATCCAACGACGTACGCATCGCGGCGGTCATCGGCGCATCAATGTCACGCAACCACGTCAGTGCGGGCGATTGCGCCGCGATATCACTGGCCGCAGCGTCACTGATATTCAGCCCCAGTTGCGCCGCACGACTGCCGCGCGGACTGCTATAGGACAGCGAAACCGTCGTCACCCCAGCCCGCCCCGACAACAGCGCCAGATCACCGCGCAGCACCGTCTGGCCGCCGCGCAGATCAAGCGCGAGCGTACCGCCATCTACAATCCAGCTACGACCGGCCCGCGCATCATCGAAATTGACGATCAAGCCATCGGCGCGCACCGTCTCAAGCGCGATCAGCGCCGGGCGTTCAAACAGCTGATCAGATTGATCAAGCAATTCCGCCAGCGACCCGGCACGGCGCACCTCTCCGGTGCCTGCCCCGAACGCAACGCCGATTGACCCGTCGCGTGCGCGGCGCAAATTGATCTGCGCACCGGTCAGCCGGATGTCTTGGATCAGCACATCTTGTTGCAGGATCAGACCACGCGGCGAAATCAGCCCCTCGACCTGCGGCACACGGGCAATCGTCAGGCCGCTTTCATCATAAAGCTGGGTATCGACAAGGCGGACGGTCGGATGCAGGTCACGGCCAATGCGCAGCGTAATGGCACCAAACCGCAGTGCACCCCCCTCCAACAACTCTGCCGCGCGGGATTCGATTCGCGTGACGATCCAACTGGGTGCCGTGATCTCGCGGTCGATGATCATCACGCCAGCGGCAAGAGCGAACGCAAGCGGCATCAGACAAATCAGAACCGCCGCGCGCAGCCAGACCCCGCCCCGACGCCGCCTGTTGCGCGGCTTGGGGTCTCGCTTGAGGGGATGTTCGTCCTGCTGTGTCACGTGTCCTCGCCTTTGGTCTTTATCTTTGCCTGTGTCGGGCTAAAACAAAACCACGAAAGCATGAACCGCAAAAGGACGAACAGATGACCGACCCAGCCATCGGCGACAATGCCCCTGCCATCAGCCTGCCCCGTGATGGGGGCGACTTGGTGAACCTGTCTGACTTTGCAGGCAAGAAAGTCGTGCTTTATTTCTATCCCAAAGACGACACCCCCGGCTGCACCAAGGAAGCGATCAGCTTTACCCAAAGCGTCGATACCTTCGCGGCCCGCGATACCGTCATCCTTGGCGTGTCCAAGGACAGCATCAAAAAGCATGACAAATTCATCGCCAAACGTGACCTGAAAATCGCCCTCCTCTCGGATGAAACCGGCGACGTTTGCGAACGCTACGGCACGTGGGTCGAAAAAAGCATGTATGGAAAAACGTATATGGGGATCGAACGGGCGACGTTTCTGATCGGTCCGGACGGCAAGATCGCGCAGGTCTGGCGCAAGGTCAAAGTGCCGGGTCATGTTGATGCCGTGCTTGATGCAGTCCGCGCACTGTGACGCTTTCGGAAATGGCCGTCGCGGTCCTGACAACCGCAGACGGCCGCGCAAAGGCCGCTCTGTCGCGCCAGTTGGCGGCGCAATGGCAGGCTGCACGCGCGGCGGGCACACACCTTGCCATTGGTGACGCCAAACCGCCGCTGCAGCCATCGCGCCCGGAAAAGCCCGCGCTTCTCAACCCCCGCGACGTGCCCCACCGCAAACCGGGCACCGAGGCTGGGCGCATCGCATTGCTGCACGCCGTCGCCCATATCGAACTGAACGCCGTTGACCTGCATTGGGACATTATCGCCCGCTTTACCGATACGACACTGCCGTTGGGGTTCTATGATGATTGGGTCAAGGCGGCGGACGAGGAATCCAAACACTTCAACCTGATGTGTGACTGCCTCGAAGCATTGGGCAGTCATTACGGTGCCTTGCCCGCCCACGTCGGCATGTGGCGCGCCGCCGAAGACACCGCAGATGACCTGATGGGGCGGCTTGCCGTCGTGCCCATGGTCCTTGAGGCACGCGGGCTGGACGTCACGCCGGGCATGATCAAAGTCTTCAGACAGGCCAAAAATGATGCGGCTGTCGCGGCACTGGAAACGATTTATGCCGAAGAGGTGCATCACGTCGCCTATGGGTCGAAATGGTTCCACTTTTTGTGCGGCCGCCATGATCTTGACCCGACAGGCGTGTTTCATGATCTGGTCAAACGCTATTTTTACGGGCAGCTCAAACCACCGTTCAACGAAGAAAAGCGCGCCGAGGCTGGAATCCCGCCCGATTTTTACTGGCCTCTGGCCGCAAGCGCCAAAGCTTAACCACGCAACGGCCCTGCTCTGTCGGCAACTCCTCGCCCAAGATCCGATAAACATGGTGTATTCCATCGGCAGATGCGCAAAATTCTTGCAGCATGGGCCGTGCCTGTTTAACACAGGTTAAGCGACGTCGGTGCGGGGACCGGCAAGGCAAATAAGACGGGACAATAACGTGAGATCAAGAGCGACCAAACGCGTACACGCGATACTAGAGCGATTGTTCCCGGAAAAACGTCTTTTTCTGCGATCCGATACCGAAACGCGCTTTATCAGGCTGAAATCAGAGACCCAATTGGTCGCATGGACCGGCAGCATTATCGTCGTCGCATGGACGATCATCGCGACGGCTATCTTGCTGATGGACAGCATTGGTGCTGGAAACTTCCGCGCGCAGGCGCAACGCGATCAAATGACCTATGAACAGCGGCTCAATGCGCTGTCCGGCGAACGCGATGCCCGCGCGATCGAAGCCCTCGCGGCTCAGGAACGGTTCAACTCCGCCCTGCAACAGATTTCCATCATGCAGTCCGAGCTGCTGAACACCGAAGAAAAGCGCCGCGAGCTGGAAACCGGGCTTGATGTCGTTCAGTCCACACTGCGCGACACCATGAAAGCCCGCGAAGAGGCGCGCCGCGAGGTCGCATCCCTGTCTGCCGAAACCGATGACACGACCGTAGCCGCCATGAGCGAAGACGCCGTTGGCACGGTCGACCTTTTGGCAAACGCATTGGCAGAAACCGCTGCCGAGCGCGACCTGATCGCCGCCGACGCCGCCTTTGCGATCGACCACGCCGCCGAGATGGAACTGGAACTGCGCCTGCTGCAAGAACGCAATGACCAGATTTTTCGTCAGCTTGAAGACGCGATGCTGGTCTCCGTTGAACCTCTGGATCAAATGTTTCGCGCGGCGGGCATGAACCCCGACACCCTGATTGACCAGGTGCGCCGCGGCTATTCCGGCACTGGCGGGCCACTGACCCCGCTACAGTTTTCCACCCGTGGCGGCGCGCCGGACCCAGATGCCGAACGGGCCAACGGTATCCTGTCCTCGATGGACCGGATCAACCTTTACCGTATTGCTGCCGAAAAAGCGCCGTTTTCGATCCCGGTGAAGTCGAACTTTCGTTTCACGTCTGGGTTTGGGCCGCGATGGGGCCGGCTGCACGCCGGCACTGATTTTGCCGGACCTATCGGAACACCAATTTATACCACCGCCGACGGTGTTGTAACGCACGCAGGCTGGTCATCTGGCTATGGGCGTCTCATCAAAATCCAACACGAGTTTGGAATCGAGACACGATATGCCCATTTGAACGCAATGGATGTGTCAGTTGGTCAAAGGGTCTCGCGTGGAGAACGAATAGGTGCTATGGGGAATTCTGGTCGGTCGACTGGCCCACACCTTCACTACGAGGTCCGCGTCGGTGGCGACCCCGTCAATCCCATGACCTATATAAGAGCTGGACAAGATGTTTTCTAAATCCAAAATCAACGAACCTGGGCCAAAGGCCGATAATACAACAACTGGCGCGGACGGCAGCAAGACGGGTGGCACAGGTGCGGATTACAAATCATCTGCTCCGAAAGCAAAGCCACCTGCGTCCATTCTGTCGGCTGATCTGCTGATCACCGGCAACCTCAAGACAACTGGCGACATTCAGGTCGAAGGTCAGGTAGATGGCGATATTCGCGCGCATTTGCTGACTGTTGGCGAAGGTGCCACCGTCAAAGGCGAAGTCGTTGCAGACGACGTTGTGGTCAATGGCCGCGTTGTTGGCCGCGTGCGTGGCCTGAAGGTACGCCTGACATCGACCGCGCGGGTCGAAGGTGACATCATCCACAAAACGATCGCAATAGAGTCCGGCGCCCACTTCGAAGGATCGGTCCAGCGTCAGGACGATCCGCTGTCCACTGGCACCAAAAAGATGCCAACGACAGGCACGCCTGACGCAACCAAGCCTTGATTTCAGGTCATGCGAATCGCCACTGGGCGTCCCTCGGGGCGCCCTTTTGCGTCAGACCACCGCCCGCCGATACAAATGCCAGGTCGCATGCCCCAAGATCGGCAGGACAACCACCAATCCCAAAAACCACGGCACCAGCGCCACCAGCGTCAGTGCCGCAATCACCAGCGCCCAGATCAGCATCACCCCCAGATTTGTCCGCACCACCTGCATGCTGACCAGCATTGCGGTCACGAAATCAACTTCGCGATCAAGCACCAGTGGCAGGCTCACGACCGTAATCGAAAACAGCAAAAACGCCAGCGCCACGCCAATCCCCAATTCGACCCCGATCATGCGCATCCCATGGGGCGTCCACAACACCTCCCAAGTCTCCGAGATGTTCGTCATCGTCGACAGCCCCATAAACAGGGCAAAGATCATATGCGCCAAGAAGGTCCAAAACAGGAAATAAATGACGATGATCGCCCCCAGCCAGGGTAATTGCCGGTTGCGTTCCTGCCAGACAATGCCAAGCACTGCCGCCCAATCCAGCGGCTGACCCGTTTCAATCCTGCGGCTGACCTCATAAAGGCCCGCAGCCGCAAACGGCGCCACCAGCGGAAAACCAAGCGATGTTGCAATGGTCCAACTGACCGTCCCCGCCCCGAGCCAAATCAGAAAAAATCCGCCCGCCACGTATACCATGCTGAAAAACAAACCAAATTGCGGCGCCCTGCGGAAATCACCCACCCCCGCAGCCAGCGCATTGCGCAGGTCCGCCAGTGTCAGGCGCGATGTGGCTATTGTCTGTAACATCCCTGTGCTCCGCCCCCTGTGACCGCGCCGCCATAGGGCGGTCACGCTCCGGCAAGGATGATCAACTTGCCATGCCCTGTCCTTGGCATAGATCAAATGGGCGGTCAGTACGCCAGTGCCGCGTCCCGGCTTTTACCAGACATATCCAGCGCCAGCGTCGCCGCCATAAAGCCGTCCAGATCACCGTCCAACACCCCTTTTGTATCCGACGTCTCATAATTGGTGCGCAGGTCCTTTACCATCTGATAGGGTTGCAAAACATACGACCGTATCTGATTGCCCCAGCCCGCATCGCCTGCGTTCTCATGCGCCTCGTTGACCAGGGCGGACCGCTTGTCCAGTTCCATCTGATACAGACGGGATTTCAGCGCCTTCATCGCGATGTCGCGGTTTTGGTGTTGGGATTTTTCCGAAGATGTCACCACGATACCCGTTGGAAAGTGCGTGATCCGCACCGCCGAGTCGGTCGTGTTGACGTGCTGACCACCCGCTCCAGACGACCGATACGTATCCAAACGAATGTCCCCGGGGTTCACTTCAATCTCGATGTTGTCATCGACAACCGGGTAAACCTTGACCGATGTAAATGACGTGTGCCGCTTGGCTGCACTGTCAAACGGTGAAATCCGCACCAGACGATGCACGCCACTTTCGGACTTCAGCCAGCCATAGGCATTGTGGCCGCTGATTTTATAGGTCGCAGACTTTATGCCAGCCTCATCGCCGGACTGTTCGGCCTGCAATTCGACCTTGTAGCCCTTTTTTTCGGCCCAACGCACATACATCCGCGCTAGCATATTGGCCCAGTCACAGCTTTCGGTGCCACCGGCACCCGCATTGATCTCAAGAAACGTATCGTTGGCGTCGGCCTCGCCGTCCAACAGCGCTTCAAGCTCTTTTTGGGCGGCCTTTTCGCGCAGCGATTTCAGGGCGTTTTCGGCTTCGGTCACGATTTCGGCGTCGTCTTCCATCTCGCCCATCTCGATCAGCTCGATGTTATCGGCAAGTTCTTGGGCGATATTGTCATAATTGGTCATTGCATCAACCAGCAACTGCCGATCACGCATCAGCTTTTGCGCGGCATCAGGATCGTCCCACATCGTCGGATCCTCCACGCGCGCGTTGAACTCTTCCAAGCGATGCGGCGCAGTCTCGCGATCCATCCGCTGCGCAAGAAGGTTCAGCGATTTTTCGATCGCTACGACGGTATTTTCGATTTCTGCGCGCATCGGGCACCTATCAGGATCTTGGGAATGTCAGGGGGTCTTACAGCGCTGCACGCCGCACGACAAGCGGATGGTCAGTAAAGACCACCCGATGAAAGCGTGCCAAACGTGGCCTTGGGTCCGACTGTCGCCGTTTCACCGGTCGATGTCGTGACCTGACGCGACGGCCGCGGGGCCTCGTCAAACAGCGGCAAATCCGCCGACATCGCAAAACCACCATCGAACATAATGCCAAACAGCGGTTCTTCGCCGGGGCGGAAACATTCTGCAATCACATTGTCGCCAAAGGCTTCTGGCGGCAATCGGGCACCGCTGAAACGGTCAATATTGATGAACTGACAATCCGCAGGCACCTTGAACGGCTCGCCACCGAACCGTTCAATCGCCTGACCCATGAATGTGTTGAACACTGGCCCGCAAATCCCCCCGCCCGAGGCACCCCGGCCCAAAGTACGCGGTGTATCGTAACCAATATAGCAGCCCGCGACGATACTGGATGAAAATCCCACGAACCAAACGTCCTTGGCATCGTTTGTCGTCCCGGTCTTGCCTGCAATCGGCACCGGCAGATTGATCGCATTGCGCGCGGTCCCGCGTTGGACAACGCCCTGCAGCATTGATGTCAGCTGATAGGCGGTAATTTGATTCATCACCCGATCACGGTTCGAAATGATCGTGGGCGCATCGCCTTCGCGCAACAACGGGTCACTGCAATTTTCGCAAATTCGCTGGTCGTGGCGAAACACCGTGTTGCCATAGCGGTCCTGCACCCGGTCAACCAATGTCGGCTCCACCCGCTCACCGCCATTGGCGAACATCGCATAGGCGGCGACAATCTTGAACAATGTGGTCTCGTCCGAGCCAAGTGCAGTGGACAAGACCCGGTTCATGTTTTCATAAACACCGAATTTCTCCGCGTAGCGCCCGACCGTATCAATCCCGATTTCCTGGGCCAGTCGGATCGTCATCAGGTTGCGCGACTGCTCGATCCCGGTGCGCAGCGGCGTCGGCCCATAATATTGGTTCGATGCGTTTTGCGGCCGCCATGTGCCTTGTGGCGTGTTGATGGTAATCGGCGCATCCACGACAATCGTCGCAGGTGAATATCCGCTATCCAACGCAGCGGCGTAAACGAACGGCTTGAACGCGGAACCCGGCTGACGCTGCGCCTGCGTTGCGCGGTTAAACACCGACGCCTCATAGCTAAAACCGCCCTGCATCGCCAGAACACGGCCAGTGTTGACGTCCATGGCCATGAAACCGCCCTGCACTTCGGGGATTTGCCGCAGGCTCCACCGGATGAATGCGCCATCGCTGTCCTGCGTCAGGCGGCGGACGTGTACCACGTCACCGGGCGTGAAATTGTCAAAGAAATCGCCGCGCAGCCACTGAATATCAGCGCGGGGCACGACAAATGGCTCAGCGTCGGTTTCATCGACCCCTTCAATGCCCATCCGCAGCGTATTTTCGGCGACGTCCAGAACCACGGCAGGATACCATTGCGCCACCAGATTCACGTCGCGGGGCACGTTCACCGCGGCCAATGCTGCACGCCACGCGTCTTCGCTGCCCAATGCGTCTTCGGCAATCGTCTCGCCAGTGCCGCGCCACTCTCCGGTCTCGCGGTCGAACTTCTCGAGAGCTGCCTGCAACGATTGCGCCGCAGTAATCTGCAACGCAGGATCAACCGTCGCCCGAATGGCCAGCCCGCCCGAAAAGAATTCCTCTTCGCCAAAGTTCTGGCTAAGCTGGCGGCGGATTTCATCGGTGAAATAATCACGCGGCGGCAGGCTCTCGCGGAAATCCTCATAGTCACCGCCCTGCACCGACAGCAACGGCGCCGCGCGCTCTGCCTCATAGGTAGCTTCGTCAAGATAGCCATTGCGTAACATCAGACGCAGCGTGTTGTTGCGCCAGAACACCGCCGTTTCACGATCACGCACCGGGTGGCGATTGCTGGGCGATTTGGGGAGTGACGCAAGATAGGCAGCCTCGCCCGGTGTCAGATCGTTGAGCGGCTTGTTGAAATAGGTCAAGGCGGCTGCGGTCACGCCAAAACTGTTCTGCCCCAAGAAAATCTCGTTCAGGTAAAGTTCGAGAATTCGCTCTTTGGGCATCGCGCCTTCGATACGAACGGCAAGGATCAGCTCTTTGATCTTCCGCTCGACCCCCTTTACGCCTGCACGCGCGCCATCCAAAAGAAAATTTTTCATCACCTGCTGCGTTATGGTTGACGCGCCGCGCACGTCCTCGCCGCGTGATGTGATCGCATCGCGCAGCGCCGACACCATCCCCAAAGCATCAAATCCTTGGTGCGTATAAAAATTTTTATCCTCAGCCGAAATAAAGGCCTGCTTGACGATGGCAGGAATTTCCTCGGCCGGGGTGAACAGGCGGCGTTCGGTAGCAAATTCGTCAATGATCCGCCCCTCGCCCGAATAGATTCTGCTGATTGTCTTGGGGGTGTACTGCGATAGCGTCTCATAGCTGGGCAGATCGCGGCCATAGACATGGAAAACGCCGCCAAAAGTCAGCACGCCCATGATCAGGCCAAGGGTCAGCAGCGAAAAAATACCGCCAAAGAAGGAAAGGATAAAGCGCAGCACAGGGGTGATGTTCCTCATTGTTAGTCCCCGCTTATACGCGCACGTCCGGCATTGGTCAAAAGACCAAATGCCAATTTCGGCCAGAAGACGCCTTCAAACCGATCACATTCGACTGACCAGCAGCATCGCTACTCGATCAGACTTGCCACGGCAGCCACAATCGCCTGCGCCAACACCGCCCGCCCGCCCCTGCTTGCCAGCAATGCTCGGTCGCGGGTGTTGGACAAAAACCCCGCCTCGATCAACACACTGGCGAAATCGGCGGACGTCAGAACGGCCAACTGGCCTTCGCGGCGCGGGCGGGAATTGACATCCACACCGGCGGCACGCATCTCGCTGACCAGCGCATCGGCAAAATGACGCCCCGCAGGACCCGTGCTGTCGCGCGCGAGATCCATCAATACCATGGCCACACGGTCGCCCTGCGCGCTCAAATCGACACCGGCCAGCAGGTCACCCCTCTCGTGGCGTTCCACCATCCGGGTCGCAGCCGCATCGCCGCCGCCCTCAGACAACGTATATACCGACGCCCCCTGCGCCTCGTCTTCTTCGAGCGCATCCGCGTGCAGCGAAATAAACAGGTCAGCCCCCGCCGCCCGCGCGATAGTCATGCGCGCATCCAGTGGCACAAACGCATCCGCGTCGCGGGTCAGCAATGCCTGCACACCGTCCATGGCATTCAACGCCAGCGCCACCTCAAGGCCCAGCATCAGCATCACATCCGCCTCGCGCACACCGCTGCGGTCAGCGCCGGGGTCAATGCCGCCATGGCCGGGATCAATCACCACGGTAAAAATACCGTCGGCGGTTGGGCGCAGCGCAGACAGATCGACCGTCCCCAGCACGTCCCATCCCGGATCAGGCGGCGCGCCAGCACCCGCGGCGAAATCCGCCGCCGATACCTGCCGGAGTACAACAGCAAGATCAGCGCCAGCGTCGGTCACCCGCATCTGCGCTTCGGTCACCTCCAATGGCGCGGCCAGTTCAACGACCAGCCGCGACCAACCCGGACGCATCGGACCAAATCGCAACCCCGTCGCGCGCCCCGCCTCCAACAGTTGATCGGGCTGCACGCCTGTCCAGTCAACACCTTCGAAATCCAGCACCAAACGGCGCGGGTCATCCAGCGTGAACACTCTGTAGGGCACAACGGCACTCAGCCCCAGCTCCACCTCAAGGCTCCACCAACCGTCGGCCACGCTGCTGCGACCGGGATCGACATTGACCTGCGCCGCAGCACCCGATGCCACCACCAGCAAGAGACACAGCAGCCGCATCATAGCTTTCGCGCCTGCATGAAACGCGCCAAGCGGTCCATCCCTTCGCGGATATCATCCGTTGATCGGGCGTAGGAAAACCTGAGCCAGTTCTGGCCCCGCACGGCATCAAAATCGATCCCCGGAGTAACGGCCACGCCTGCGACCTCCAATATCTCAGCGGCAAACGCCAGCGCATCATCGGTATGGGCAGACACGTCAACATAGACGTAAAACGCCCCATCAGGCGGCGCAAACCGGTCTAGCCCTGCCGCCTGCAAACCCGCAATCATCAGCGCCCGGTTAGCCGCATAGACCGCCTTGTTTGCCTCTAGTTCATCGGTGCAATCCATTGCGTGCAAGGCCAGCCGTTGTGACGCATGGGGCGCGCAGATGAACATATTCTGGGCCAAACGCTCGACCCGGCGCACGTGATCTTCTGGCACGATCATCCACCCGACACGCCATCCGGTCATGGAAAAATATTTGGAAAACGAATTGACGACATAGGCGTCATCGGTGACCTGCAGGGCGCTGACCGAAGCGACATCATAGTCAATCCCGTGGTAAATCTCGTCCGAGATCAGGGCCGCATCGGCCACCGCACAGGCGTCGGCCAAAGCGGCCAACGCGGGCCGATCCAGCATCGTCCCCGTCGGATTGGCAGGCGACGCGACAATCAATCCGGCCAGATCATGCGCGGCCACATCGCCGGGGCGTGGCTGAAACCGCTGCGCCAATGTTGTGGGAATATCGACCGGCGTTAACCCCACCGCCTTAAGGATTTGCCGATATGACGGATAGCATGGTGCCCCCAACCCTACCCGCTCATCATTGTCGAATAAGGCCGAAAATGCCAACAAAAAGGCACCCGACGCCCCGCTGGTAACCACGACCCGCGCGGGGTCCAGATCGACATTGTACCACTGCGCATAATGGCGGGCGATCCGGGCGCGCAGTTCCGGCAGCCCAAGGCCCACGGTATACCCCAAAGGCGTCGCCAGTTCTGCCACCAGTTTCGCGCGCGCCTCTGCGGGCGCCCCCGTGCCCGGCTGCCCGACCTCCATGTGAATGATGTGGCGGCCTGCGGCCTCGGCCTTGCGGGCGGCTTCCATGACTTCCATCACAATAAAGGGATCGACCTCGCCTCGGGTTGAATGTCGCATCATCTGCCTCTTATACTTTTGTCATGTTTGCCCTTGTGGCCCATGAGACGTCAATGCACCTTGGCAACGGCTGGCCGATATGGTCTGTCTCGCCTAACTTTTCCCAATGAGAATGCCTTATGAAACTCCGTTTTGCCCTGCCTATGATGCTCGCTCTGACCAGTCCCGCTGCCGCGTTGGAACTGGATGCCATGACCCCCGCCGAACGGGAAGCGTTTCGCGCCGAAGTACGCGCCTATCTATTGGACAACCCCGAAGTATTGACCGAAGCTATCGGCGTCCTGCAACAGCGCGAACAACAACAACAGGTTGGCAGCGACACGGCCCTTGCACGGGCGCATGCCGATGCGTTGTTCAATGACGGTCATTCCTTTGTCGGTGGCAACCCCGATGGCGATGTGACCGTGGTGGAGTTCATGGATTACCGCTGTGGCTATTGCAAACGGGCATTCCCCGAAGTCGAAGCCCTGATCGCCGGCGATACAAACATCCGCTACATCATCAAGGAATTTCCGATCCTAGGCGAACAATCCGTCCTCGCGTCACGCTTTGCCATCGCCACGCAACTTGTTGCAGGTGATGCCGCCTACAAAGACGTGCACAACATATTGATGGAATTTCGCGGTGATGTCACCCAGCAAAGCCTGAACCGTGTCGGTGAAACACTTGATCTCGACATGGCGGAAATTACGGCGAAAATGGCCAGTGATGAGGTTACGGCCATTATCGCCGAAAATAGCGCATTGGCCCAACTGCTGCAGATCACCGGCACGCCGACTTTTGTTTTTGATGACCAAATGGTGCGCGGCTATGTGCCCGGGCCAGATATGGAACGACTGGTTGCACAGTTGCGCGGCGAATAACGGTCCGAAACTGTGCGCCATTGCAGAACGAGTGTTCATAATTTCAACAGGCTCCAACGTGGACGTCGCGCGTCTGTGCGCTAATTCATCCTCAGTCGCCTCTGAACAAAGGATATGCAATCATGCCAACGCGCCGTACATTTCTGACTGGGGTTGCCGCTGTGGGAACCACAACTTTGCTACCCTATACCCTCCATGCCGCCGGTCACAGCAGTGACGCATTCGCGACCGCGAACGGCGAAATCGTTGTTCACCCTGTCTCCCATGCGTCCTTCGTCATGGAAACACCCAGCGGTACAATTTATGCCGACCCTGTGGGTGAGCCCGCAGCCTATGCCGGCCTGCCCGCACCCGACCTGATCCTTGTGACCCACGAACACGGAGATCACTTCAACACCGAAACGCTTGCAGCGATCATGGGCGAAAACACCACGATGATTGTCAATCCCGCCGTCTTTGACATGTTGCCAGCGGATCTTCAGGCCCGTGCGACGGCCATCGGCAACGGTGAAAGCACGATGACCGGCGATGTCATGGTCGATGCGATCCCAGCCTATAACATCAGCCCCGATCGGTTGAACTTTCACCCGCAAGGCCGTGACAACGGCTATATCGTGACCGTTGACGGGCTGCGGGTCTATATCTCTGGCGATACCGAAGACACGCCCGCGATGCGCAGCCTGGAAAACATCGACGTGGCCTTCGTCTGCATGAACCTGCCGTTTACAATGGGCATGGAAGCCGCAGCATCTGCCGTGAACGAATTCGGGCCCACCTATGTCTATCCCTACCACTACCGGGGCCGCGACAACGGCACGCAGGACCCACGCGAGTTCGCCGCGCTTGTCACCGGCGATACAGAAGTCAAGATTGGCAACTGGTACGGCGGTGTGATGCCATCGTGACATGCGAACCAGTGGGGTGGGTCAAGACCCCCACCCTACGACCTTGCAATGTTGCAGTATAAAGACCGATATCGCGGCATTGATGCCGAGTAAGGTGGGTCTTGACCCGCCTTACTCGGCGGCCAAATCCGCAGCCGCATCCAGTTCCGCAGCCTTCTTTTCCACCTGCTCCACGATATGTTCGATCATATCGTCGTTCGATTTCTTGTGGCTTTGCTTACCCGCCAGATAGACCATGCCCGCACCGGCCCCGCCGCCGGTAAAGCCCACGTCGGTCATCAGCGCCTCACCCGGACCATTCACAACGCAGCCAATGATCGACAATGACATCGGTGTTTTGATATGTTCCAGTCGCTTTTCCAGCGCTTCGACTGTCTTGATCACGTCAAAGCCTTGCCGCGCGCATGACGGGCAGGAAATAATATTCACACCCCGATGCCGCAGGCCAAGAGATTTAAGAATTTCAAATCCCATCTTGACCTCTTCCACCGGGTCCGCCGACAGCGACACGCGGATCGTATCGCCAATCCCCATCCAGAGCAGATTCCCCATGCCAATCGCGGATTTAACCGTCCCACTGATCAGCCCGCCAGCCTCGGTAATCCCAAGATGAATTGGCGCATCCGTCGCTTCAGCTAATTGCTGATAGGCCGCCGCAGCCATAAACACATCCGACGCTTTGCATGAAATCTTGAATTCGTGAAAATCGTTGTCCTGCAGTATCTTGATATGATCGAGCCCGCTTTCCACCATCGCATCCGGGCAAGGCTCACCATATTTGTCCAGCAGATGCTTTTCCAGCGACCCCGCATTGACCCCAATGCGGATCGAACAATTGTTATCGCGCGCGGCCTTGATCACCTCTTTGACACGGCTTTCGTCGCCGATGTTGCCCGGATTGATCCGCAGGCAAGCCGCCCCTGCCTCGGCCGCCTCAATCCCCCGTTTGTAGTGAAAGTGGATATCGGCGACGATCGGGACCGACACCTCTGGGACGATCAACTTCAGCGCCGCACTTGACGCCTGATCCGGGATCGAAATCCGTACAATATCGGCCCCTGCGTCCGCCGCAGCCTGCACCTGCGCAATCGTTGCCTTTACATCCGTCGTCAGCGTGTTGGTCATCGTCTGAACCGTGATAGGCGCGTCCCCCCCCACGGCCACGTTTCCCACCATGATCTGACGAGATTTGCGGCGATAAATATTACGCCATGGACGTATATGGTTCAGGGACATAGGACCGCTTTCAGATAAGTATTTGCAACTAACCTAAGCGTCAAATCAGGCCACAGCAACCATTCGCTGGCGGGATTATTGGCCCTCTATGACTTCGGCGACGTTGACAATCTCAGCAAGATCATTGTCAGCCGTAAGATCGGCCACAGCATATGACTGCCTCAGGCTTTCGGTGGTCAGCGTCACATTTGACGTCACGACGCCCTTGCGCCCGACAGGGCCATAATGCGTGCCATTGACCGCAAAATACAATGCGCCGCTTTCGCCGACACGCAGCGTTGCAGGCTCCTCGGTCGCGGGGACCACAAAATTCTGTCCGGGTTCCATCACGCCTTCAAAAAGCACGATACCATCCGCGGCACGCACCCTGACCCAGGCAGGGCGCACCGCAACCAATTGCAGTTCCGGCACTTGCGGCTCTACCACTTGAATTGCGGGCGTGGCACGTTCAGGCACAACGGCTTCGGCCATCACGACTTCGACGCCCAGATCAACGCCCAATGCGCCGATTGATCCCGGTGTTAACGTCGAAATCGGCGCATCGCGCGCAACCAACACTGGCACCTCAAGCGCTTGCGGTCGGTAAAGCCGATCCAACCCCTCGCGCGAAGGGCCGTCAAAAGCGGCCAGCGGATCACCCGTCTCGATCGCGTTGCTTGCCCCGGCCAGCGGGTCAAGGTCCGCCACCACGACCGGCGTTTGTTCAACCGGCGCAAATTGCACCTTCTGCACTTCCTGCAGAACGGTCCAGCCCCCATAGCCCAAGCCGCCAATCAACGCGACAAGCACCAACATCGACCCAACCGCACGTGGCTCGATCCCCGAAAGAATGGCTTCACCTGCGGGAATAAACGGCGTTGCTGACGATGAAAATATGTCTTTACCAAAGGCGCCAACAGCGTAATCGCCAGTCTTGATCTTCACAGATGATGCGTCGGCGGACATGCCATGCGCCGTCACAAATCCGCTTTCCCGGCAGAATGTGTCAAACGCCCAATCAGGATCCATTGTCAAATAGCGCGCATAAGACCGCACATAACCGGCGATAAACCCCGGGGTATCAAAGGCAGAAGGGTCCGCATTTTCAATAGCAGCAATGTAGGCAGCTTTTATTTTCAATTCGCGTTGCACATCCAACAGGCTCTTGCCCATAGTTGCCCGTTCACCGCGCATTATATCGCCCAGACGCAATTCAAAGGCGTCAAACCCCTTGGTTTGAACGTCCCCAGCTGCGTCTGCGCGCCTGAAGCCCTTACCGATCATCGACTGTCCCGTCGCTTACTGCCCCTGAGCGCACAGCATACCCGAATCGGATATTATGAACGCCTGACAAACAGATAACATATCGGCAGTTCGCATGCACATCGTCAAAATAGCTTAACCGGCCAGTTCGGCACGATTCAGCGCACAATGTGACCAAAGACCATCCAAAGCGCCGACAAGTGCATCCATTTCACGCGGTCCGTGGACCGGTGATGGCGTGAAACGCAATCTCTCTGTACCGCGCGGCACAGTGGGGAAGTTGATTGGCTGCACGTAAATACCATAGTCAGTCAGCAACATGTCCGACAGTTTCTTGGTATGCACCGGGTCACCGACAATCAGCGGTACAATATGACTGCCATGATCAATAATCGGCAGGCCCAGCCCTTTCAGGCGCAGCTTCAGAACCTTGGCTTGTGTCTGATGCTGATCGCGCAGGGCTTGACTCGTTTTCAGATGTGCAACGCTTGCGGCGGCACCCGCAGCCACGGCAGGCGGCAAGCTGGTGGTGAAAATAAACCCCGGCGCGTAAGACCTTATGGCGTCACACATCTTGGCTGAGGCCGCGATATAGCCGCCCATCACGCCAAAGGCTTTGGCCAAGGTTCCGTTGATGATATCAATCCGCCCCATCAGGCCATCACGTTCGGCCACGCCGGCGCCACGAGGGCCGTACATGCCAACAGCGTGGACCTCATCACAATAGGTCAACGCGCCGAATTCATCGGCCAAATCGCACATTGCGGCGATTGGGCCAAAATCGCCGTCCATCGAATATATCGATTCAAACGCGATCAACTTTGGCGCAGCAGGATCATCCGCCGCCAGCAGTTCGCGCAGATGCGCCATATCATTGTGCCGGAAAATCCGCTTTGCACCGCCATTGCGCCGGACACCTTCAATCATGGACGCATGGTTCAATGCATCCGAGTAAATGATCAGTCCGGGAAACAGCTTCGGCAGCGTGCTTAACGTCGCATCATTGGCGATATAGGCGCTGGTAAATAACAATGCCGCTTCTTTGCGATGCAGATCCGCAAGCTCGGCCTCGAGCCGCTTGTGGTAGACAGTCGTGCCGCTGATGTTGCGCGTTCCACCGGATCCAGCACCCGTTGCGTCAATCGCTTCGTGCATGGCTGCCAACACCACTGGATGCTGGCCCATTCCCAGATAATCATTGCCGCACCAGACCGTCACCGGCGCCTCGGACCCATCGGGCTTGCGCCAGACGGCGTGGGGGAACTGTCCGCGCTTGCGCTCGATGTCGATGAAGGTGCGATAGCGGCCTTCTTGGTGCAAACGGGTCAGTGCGGTGTCCAGCTGGCTGATATAATCCACTGCTGTTTCCTTCTTTCGTCGTCTCAAAGCGCAGATAACACCGCGTCTTGAATCTGTTCCTGCGTCATATAGGGCCTATTCGCTGCGGGCAATACGCTACAAGTTGTCACCCCTCGCGGACGTAGACCGTGATCTGGATCAAATTGCCACAAAAAACGTAGGCTCTGTGCAATGCGCCGATACCCGCACGCGGAATTGCATGCGCGGCCATTGACCTTCGTGTCAAACACCGCGACCTTTGGGCGGATCCGTATAGAAAGCACCAGAACCATGACCCTTGATCCTGTCCTTGCCCATATCGACGCCGACCTGCCGCGGGCGACAGAACGCCTGTTGGAGCTGCTGCGGATCCCGTCGATTTCGACCGATCCCGCCTATAAGGGCGATTGCGACACCGCCGCTGATTGGCTGGTGGCCGACCTGCTGTCGATCGGGTTCAACGCTTCAAAACGCCCCACCAGGGGACATCCAATGGTCGTTGCGCACAGCGGCGGCGAAGGGCCGCATCTGCTGTTTTACGGCCACTATGACGTGCAACCTGTCGATCCGCTGAACCTGTGGGATCGTGACCCCTTCGACCCGCAAATCGAGGACACCGACAACGGCCGGGTCATCCGGGGGCGCGGTGCCGCCGACGACAAGGGCCAGTTGATGACATTCATCGAGGCGTGCCGCGCCTGGAAATCTGTTCACGGCACCCTGCCCGCCAATATATCGCTGTTCTTTGAGGGCGAAGAGGAATCAGGGTCCCCGTCGCTGGTCCCCTTCATGCAAGAAAACGCGAAAGAGCTGACAGCCGATATCGCACTGATCTGCGACACCGGGCTTTATGGTGAAAACACGCCTGCAATCATCACCCAGCTGCGTGGGCTCCTGGGCGAAGAAATCACGATCACCGGGCCGGACAAAGACCTGCACTCTGGCATGTATGGCGGCATCGCGATGAACCCCGCGCGCGTGCTGGCCAAAATCATTGCCGCCCTGCACGACGACGACGGCCGGATCACCGTGCCCGACTTCTATAACGGTGTGCCCGAATTATCCAACGATTTGGCCGCCGCATGGGCTAATCTGCACTTTGATGCCAAGGCGTTTCTGGGCAAGGTGGACCTGTCGGAACCTGCGGGCGAAAAGGGTCGTAGCCCACTTGAGATGATCTGGTCGCGCCCCACCTGCGAAGTCAACGGGATATGGTCGGGTTATACCGGCGATGGCTTTAAGACCGTGCTGCCCTCTCGGGCACATGCCAAGATCAGCTTTCGGCTGGTCGGCCAACAAGACCCACACGAGATCAGGAATAACTTTCGCAAGATGGTGCAGGATATGGTGCCCGTTGATTGCGATGTGCAGTTCCATGGCCATGGTGCCAGTGCTGCATCGCAGATGACCACCACCCATCCCGCATTCGATAGGGCCCGCAAGGCCCTGTCCGACGAATGGCCGCACCCGGCGGCCTATGTCGGCGCAGGCGGGTCAATTCCGATTGCGGGACATTTCAAGGATATTCTGAACATGGATGCGATGCTGATCGGCTTTGGCAAGGATGACGACGCGATCCATTCGCCCAATGAAAAGTATGACCTGTCGTCGTTCCATAAAGGGATGCGGTCCTGGGCGCGTATTCTGGATGCGATCTCGAAATGATGGCCCTGTTGCGTTGGGCGCTGGCGCTGTCGGTTGTTGGGTTTGGCGCATTTGGGGTCAGTTGGGCGATGAACATGCCGGGCCACGATATCCGAGGCACCTGGGCGACCGACGGCTATGGCCTGCAGATCGATATCGGCCGGGCCGCAATCGACGTCTATGAGGTGACCGCGATCAGTTGCTATCACACGCGGCGTATCCCGGCGCATCAATGGCTTATCGCGGGGCTGACGGACATCCATCTGACACGCGACGGCCCGCGCTTGCGTATTGATGCGGGTGGTTCTGTCAGCCCGATCATGGCTGACAGAACCACCACACTGCCCGCGCACTGCCCGACAACGCCCGACCAACCTGGCACGGCGCGCGACAACTTCGATGTGCTTTGGCAGGCCATGCAAGAACATTATGCGTTCTTTGATCTGCATGGTGTCGACTGGTTTGCACGGCGCGATAGCCTGCGCCCCTTGGCGCAAACCGTTCTGGATGATGACGCATTGCTGGCGCTGTTCAAAACCATGCTGGCGGGCCTTGATGATGGCCATCTATCCCTGCGCACGACCAACGGTTTGATCTATTCACCGTCGGTCAGGCCGTCATGGCATGCCGACAGGCACATGGTGCGCGACAATACGCTTGCGCAATTCAGTCAACTGACCGCCGTTGCCGATACCGGGCTGCTTTATGGCTGGGCCACCCCCGAGATCGGCTACGTTTACATGAGCCACATGGATACCAACGCCGGGTTCAATATCAAAGGCGCTGATCGGGCGCGCAGCGCATTTGCTGAAATTGCGCTGGCGTTTGCAGCAGCCAAGGGCGTTATCCTCGATGTCCGCTATAACCCAGGTGGCAGTGACGAGGTGGCACTGGCCTATGCTGGCTATTTCACCGATATCCCCCACCCCGCTTTTACAAAGGCAACGCGTAACGGCGGCGGGTACACACCCCCGGATGCCGTCGCGCTGGCGCCCAACGGCACCTTCCATATCAAACAACCCACGGCGGTTCTGATCTCTGGGTTCAGCGGCAGTGCCGCCGAGGTTTTCGTCATGTCCACGCGACAGTTGCCCCAGGTCACGGTCATCGGGACCAATACGTCTGGCATACTGTCGAACATCGCCAGCTTTTCCCTGCCCAACGGCTGGGCGCTTGGGCTGTCACATCAGCGCTATGTCTCGCCGGATGGTGTATCGCTCGATGGGGTCGGCATCCCACCAGACATAGAAGTTGCCGTCGCCGTTGATGCGGCGCGCAATGGTATGGATGAAACCCTGCAACAGGCCATCAAGTATCTGTCGGACAAGTAGGGTGGATCAAGATCCACCTTACGGGATAACATCGGTTTTAGTGAAATGGCGCGGTTGACGGGGCTCGAACCCGCGACCCCCGGCGTGACAGGCCGGTACTCTAACCAACTGAGCTACAACCGCGCGTGAGGGGCGGGATAGTCCGGGTTGCGCACTGCGTCAACGCAAAAACGTCCCAACCTGTTATCTTTTATTCATGGGGCGTTATTGTCTGTTTTGCGCCGTGATGGCACAGCCCTGACATATCAGGAAGCAACACCAGAAATAGGGGGAAAGCAGTGGCGCGGTTGACGGGGCTCGAACCCGCGACCCCCGGCGTGACAGGCCGGTACTCTAACCAACTGAGCTACAACCGCGCATCTGCTAATCCGATCAATCGACCGGATGTGGGCTGCTTCTAAGTGGCCCCGCGCGGCCCGTCAAGCGGTCAGTTGCGCAAAAATGCTTCAAGCTCGCATCGCGGGCCGAAACCCACCATGCACCCCGCGCGCAATGGTCGCGAACGCGCGGTGTGGGTCCATCTGCTTCCTGCTGAAATCGGGGGCCCATATTGTGGATATGGCGCCAATAGGCTTGCCTAGAATGCACCGAGTTTCCGCAAATTCGACACATTTGGATAGTGTACCGTGGGGAAACAATGGCCAACAAGGCAGAGAAGATGACAACTGCGATCAACACGGCCATCCGGCGCCGCCGCATCCCCCGGCTGGTGCCTGTCCTATTTACCGCAACAATATTCCTTTCTGCGTCCCTGCTGTTTTTTGTCCAGCCGCTGTTCACCAAAATTGTGCTGCCCTATATCGGCGGTGCTCCTGCTGTCTGGACCACAGCGATGCTATTTTTCCAGACAATCCTGATCGCCGGATACCTTTACGCACATTTGTCCACAAAATATCTGCCCGTCAGTGCGCAGGTCGGGCTGCATCTGCTGCTTTGGGCGATGGCGCTGATATTCCTGCCGCTCTCAATCCAAAGCGGCTGGCAGTTTGACCCAGACACGCCCGTTGCCCTGCAAACACTGTCATTGTTCGCGCTTGGCGTGGGGATGCCCTTTGCCGTGCTGTCCGCCAATGCGCCACTGATCCAAAGCTGGTACGCTAAAAGCGATGGACCTTCCGCCGATGACCCATATTTCCTGTACGGGGCGTCCAATCTTGGCTCGCTCAGCGCGCTTTTGGCCTTTCCGCTCGTGGCAGAACCGCTGTTCGGGGCGACGCAGATCGGCTGGGGCTGGGCTGCGGGATTTGTGGCGCTGGGTGGTTTTTTGGCGCTCAGTGGCCTGGCGACCCGCAAGGGTCACGCTGCGGTGACATCAAGCGCGCCGCTGGCAGAAAACCCGACCCCACGCGACTACGCATGGTGGCTGTTGCTGGCCTTTATCCCCTCTTCGCTGATGCTGTCCGTCACCAGCACGATCAGCACCGATATCGGATCGTTTCCGCTGGTCTGGGTCTTGCCCTTGTCGCTTTATCTGCTCACCTTTGTTCTATGCTTTACCAACCGGCCATGGGTCGGCGCCAAGCTGCTGAACGGGGTGTTTGTTCTTAGCCTCGCGATCTTTGCGATGGTGCTGACGGGCGTAAAGCTTGGGTCGGTAACGATCCCGCTGACCGTGGCATTGCTATTGTCCTTTTTAGTTATCGCGATGAAGGCGCATCAGACCCTTTATGATGCGCGACCGGCACAAAATAATTTGACCATCTTCTATGTGACAATGTCGGTGGGCGGTGCCTTGGGCGGGTTATTCAACGCAATTCTTGCGCCAAATCTGTTCGCTGACCTGCACGAGGCACGGATCACGGTCATTTTGGCGGCAACCTTGCTTTTCGTTGGGACAGGCAGGCTGCGCCTAGGCGACCTGGGCAAAGGCGTTCTTGCTGCTGCCCTGATCATTGCGCCTGTCGCGGCCTATGGTGTCCTGCCGGGTGATTTAGGCATCGAAACTCTGGTCGGCGTAATGGGCGCGGTTTTCATCACGACTCTGGTGATGGCGCGGCACAAACCGCTGATCGGCTTTATCGCGACGCTTGCGGTGCTGGGGATCGGCGGGCAGTTGACCCGGGGCCAATCTGTCTTCAAGGATCGCAGCTTTTTTGGCACTCATGTCGTACGGGATCTTGAAAACACACGGATATACAAGAACGGAACAACCGTTCACGGGGCCCAGCGACGTAGCGAGCTGAACAATGATGCGCGCCCGACGCCGCTTTATTACTATCACCCCGACGGGCCGATGGCGCAGGTCATGACCTCGGTCACGGGCAAGGCGGCGGCGAACGTCGGTGTCGTCGGACTCGGTGTGGGGTCGCTGTCGTGCTATGGTGAGCCCGGACAGAGATGGCAGTTCTATGAAATCGACGCCATGGTGGACCGCGTGGCCCGCGACCCGTTGCTTTTTACGTTTATGTCGCAATGCGCGCCCGATGCGCCAACACACATCGGGGATGCGCGTGTCGTGCTGGACCAACAGACGTCGGCGCGGTTCGATATCCTTGTGATCGACGCCTATTCGTCCGACGCCGTGCCCGTGCACCTGACCACGAACCAAGCGCTGCACCTGTACCGCAACAGGATCAAACCCGGCGGCATCATCATGTTCCACATCTCAAACCGGTATTATGATATCTCGCGCCCCTTGGGGCGCAGCGCCAAGGATTTGGGTCTGTCTGCCCTGATCCAGACCTATCGCGGCGCGACAACCGACCCGACCAACAGCCCCTCGACAGTTGTCATTATGTCGGATCATGCCGCCAGCCTGACCCCCTTCCGCGTCGATGCGCGCTGGTCTGTCCTGCAAAGCGATGCTGGGCGCATCTGGACAGATGACTACGCAAACCTGTTGTCGATACTCGACTAGGTGACCAAGGGGTCGCGTCGGTGCAGCCCCCCCTGACGACGGGCGTTACGGTCGTTGGGTCCGTTTGACATGGCATCAAAGCGGCGCATAGCGCCGTTGCGGTCGATAGGCGTCAATGGCAAGGTTCGGCTGCCGGCCTTCGGCCAGATCGGCCATGATCCGTCCCGTGATCCCACCTAGGGTCAGACCAAGATGCTGGTGCCCGAAAGCGTGGATAATTCGATCCGACGTCGGGCTTGGCCCAATCACCGGAAGAGCGTCAGGCATGGATGGCCGATAGCCCAACCAGTCGCTGGTGGGTGCGGGTAAATCGCCGAACATCTCGGTCCCTTTGCGCGCGATATAGTCAATGCGTTCCTTGTTCTTGGGCGCACCAAGGGCGGCAATTTCGACCGTGCCGGCCAAGCGCAGGCCTTTGGCCATAGGCACTGCATAAAACCCACCTTCGGACCAACCGACAGGCCGGGTGATACGGTGCGCATCTCCGGCGTAAAGCACATGATAGCCGCGTTCAACGCCAAGCGGCAGCTGCTCGGCACCTGACCCTTTGATCTGTTTCGAAAACGCGCCAGCTGCGATGACGACCCTGCCGGCCCGGATCACCGCGTCGCCCGCCGTTACTGTGACTCCATCGGCATCGGCGTGCGTCGATTTGACACTCGCAGCCAAGGTCCGACCGCCCAGAGCTTCGAAACGGGCATGAAATCGCCGGACCAACACTTCGGGGTCGCGGATGTGGCGCGCGCCGGGGTAGTGCACGCCCTTTTCGATCGGCATGGTCAGGCCCGGCTCCATCGTGCGCACTTCATCGCGCGTCAATTCCGTGAACGGAATTCCAAAGCTGCGGCGCAGCGCCAGAGCCGCCACATCACTGGCAGCACCTGACGGGGTCGACCAAACAGTAAGCTGGCCGCGATCAACCACCAAATCTTCGGCTTGCGCCTCGGCGATCAACGGGTTCATGCCAGCATCAGCATGCGACAGTATTGACGCAAGATGTCCAGCAATCTCGCGGCTACGTGACGCGCGGCAATTGGCCAAGAATGACAAAATCCACCGCGGGTTGTTCAAAGCATGCCAATAAGAGATCGACAGCGGGCTGTCGCGGCGGGTCATCAATCCGACCAATCCGGTCAGCACCGACGGGTTGTTCACGGGCATACATGCATAGGTCGCCAAGGTGCAGGCATTCCCGGAGCTGGTCCCCGCCCCCGGTGACTGCGGGTCCACCAGTAAAACTTGATGGCCGCGCAGTTGCAGCCAAAGCGCCGTGCTCATCCCGACGATCCCCGCCCCTGCTACAACGATGTCGATGTCCGGCATCCGCTCACCTTTTCTATCACTTTGACGAAGTAGGATATCTGCAAGGCCGCGCTGTCAATCTGCGACTTGACCATAAACACCCCACGCGGGGATTAAGGCGCCCGCGATACAAACGGGCGCGCCCCTTCTTGTGTCCGTTCTTGAAAAGATCATGCCGCTGCTTTGCAATTAGACGAGGTGTGACAGGGTATATTTATCAATGACCGGTGTAAGCTGAATATATCCCAAATGCGCCGACCAAAACCAAGCTCACGGCCCAGACCACATCAAGGTTGAACCACGTTCGCGACAGAAACTTCAAACCCAGCCAGAAGTAGATCACGACTGCAATGATGCCCCCGGCAAGTGTCATGGACAAAGTATGCACGGCAGCGACCGTGAAAGCCGTCACGATGTTACTTCCCATCAGGCTTTGCGCCGCGAGATGGCCAGTGCTTTCGGCGCCAATGGCACAAAGTCCCAGATAGATTGGGACCAACATCAGCCCCGCACCATGTGCTGTCGCCGCCAAGAACGACCACAGTGCCAGCCGCGCCGGATGGACGCGCGCCAGAAATTTCGGATGTCGCCGGTTGATCAGCAGATAGATACCCATCGCAATGACAAGCACGCCCGCGCCGATGCGGATTTCGACTTCCCAAGTGATCAAGACAATCATCATCGAAAAAGGAAGCAAAATCCCGATCATCGCCAAAAAATGCCCGATGGCGAGCATGACCAATGCCTTTGGCAAGGCTTTGTGTCGGCGCTCCATAAGTGCCGCCGACACAGCCAGCGGCCATCCCATCCCGGGATTGATGCCATGGTAGAGTCCCGAAAAAATGACGGCCCCCCAAAGGGCCGTCACCGATGTCAGCTCGGATATCATCTAGACAGACGGATAGCAGAAGCTATCTGTAGAGCAATCTCCGCCTTCCAGCCGGATTTGGTGTGACCGCAGGCCCTTGGGGAAGTCGACGTAAAAATCCTTGTTCAACGTCAGCCCCCCGTTTTCACCGACGTCCGCCATCACCATCTGCCCGCCCTCATCATTTGGATAGAACTGATCGTCCCATGTAGAATAGAGCGAATTGGTCCAATACACACGTTTGCCGTCACGACTGATTTCAACCATTTGCGGCCCGTATGCAAAGGGCTTGCCATTGGGGTGAGTCTTGCCTTTGGCGATCCCACCCAACTCCACTTTGCCCGCCAGAACAGGGTTCATCGGATCGCTGACGTCATACTGGTGCATCTCACCTAAGCCCCAGCATGCGACGTAAAGATATTTGTCATCCAGGCTCAGATCAATGTCGGTGACCAGCGGTGGCACTGCGCCAAACCCTTGCAACAATGGCGGCAGGTTTGCAGGGTCTTCGGGGCGCGGATCAATTGTGATGGTCTTCTTGGCCTGCCACACACCGTCATCATCCCGCCACCACGTAAAGATGGCACCCTGCAGGTTTGTCGTATCTACGACGACACCGCAGAATCCATATGACTTGGTAGGATCATGCGCAGGGCGGATTTCCAACGCCATCTGGTAGTTTTCGCCAAAGTCTATCGTCTGTATGTTCTTGCGCGCCCGCAGATCCCAGAAGTGGATGGAATGGCCGTATTTGTTCGACAGAAGATCTTCGGGCACAATGCCGTTTTCAAACTGCGGCGGCAGCCCCCATTCGGAACTGACCATGTAATCCTGTGGTAAGTTCCACCAGAAATCATAGTGTTTGTCCTGTTTGCCGCGATCCATCTCGTATTGGCCAATGATCTCGAAGGTCTCGCAATCCATGATAAAGATACCGGGAGGACCGTCGATGCCATCCTCGCCGCCGCCACCCAGGCACGAGACGTAAATCCCTTCAGGTCCGCAATGGATCGTATGGGGGCGCGAATAGCCGGTTTTGCGGAACACTTCCTCAGGCTCGATTGTCTTGTGGATGTGGGCCTTGAGTGGGTCTTTGACGTCAATCACGTAGATACGCGATGAGCGAATACCCGGCACGATCAAATAGCGGCGTTCAAGGAACGCATGGCCAGACAGGGGCGACAAAGATGACGAACAGGCATTCCACCCAAAATGGTGAAACTCGTCGCCTTTATTTGGCACCATGACTTGATGCACGATCTCGCCGTAGGTGTCGGATCCCGGCTTCAGGTCAATGACTGCGATGCCATCAGACTGAGAACCATCAGGGCTCAGCATGACGGTAAAGGCATAATTCTCAACGGGTGCTTCCATCGCCAATTTAGGCGACGCGTGGAATGTTGGGTCAGGTCTCAGGTTCATAATTTTCCTCCCAGTTTAAAATGAATGCCCTGTTGGGGTCTGTTGATTTTGGGCCCTCCCCGGCCGAACCGACAAAGCGATTGATCGCGTATCAACTGCTCACGTCAGAAGCCTAACACCGAAGCCACCAAATTTCGGAGTCCCAATTTGATCATTCTGGATCTGGGATGCGGCGCACTGATGCTGGTGCCACCAAAACGCTGTGTTGCTACACGCCCGGCCTTTGCTGCACACAGACTATGGTTGAGGTGGTCCCCGAAAACTGGACACTGACATAAGCTCTGATTTGCTTACTGCTGATCGTAACCGCGCCATTGGCACCGCCTGCCTGAGGCTGGGGCGATGATCTAAGAGACGTCGCTAATGACGTCATTACTGACGTCTCTTATGCGGGGCCTGTGATGCGTGGCGAAATTCTTGGTGCG